>OLVP01000197.1_pt1 | contig 53063 bp, 47 predicted proteins | sample 1673281 | NCBI WGS metagenome assembly OLVP01 (sample SAMEA3178940, study PRJEB25190) | human gut metagenome | biome: human gut; feature: human-associated habitat; material: faeces | place: Austria | collected 2013
CCGACAAGAAGAAGTACCATGACGACGACGCCATGTGGAACCATGCCGAGAACGCCCTGCGCGAGGTCCTGACCGAGCTGGGCATCCACTTTACCGAGGAGATCGGCGAGGCCGCCTTCTACGGCCCGAAGCTGGACGTCAACGTCAAGCCCGCTGTCGGCGCCGAATACACCCTGTCCACCTGCCAGCTGGACTTCTGCCTGCCCGCCAAGTTCCACCTGACCTATATCGACAAGGACGGCTCCGAAAAGACCCCCGTGGTCCTGCACCGCGCCATCCTCGGCTCTCTGGACCGCTTCATGGCCTATATGATCGAGGAGACCAAGGGCCGCTTCCCCACCTGGCTGGCCCCGACGCAGGTCAAGGTCCTGCCCGTCAGCGAAAAGACGCTGGACTACGCCCGCGCCGTCAACGACAGCCTGAAGGCCGCCGGCATCCGCGCCGTGCTGGATGAGTCCAACGAGAAGATTGGCTACAAGATCCGCCAGGCCCAGCAGGTCGACCGCGTGCCGTATATGCTGGTCCTCGGCGCCAAGGAAGTCGAAGCCAACAACATCAGCGTCCGCGACCGCAAGGGCGAGACCACCGCGATGGATCTGGAAGCCTTCACTGCCAAGGTCGTTGGGGAAATCAAGGATAAGACTTTTAACGTTTAATTTTTAGCTTCTGCGCTTTACGAGAGCGGCCACCACGCGGCCGCTCTCTTTTTTTACGGCTTTCTGCCTTTATGTGTTCCTTTTGGAGACCCAAAAGGAACCAAAAAGGTCCCCGCTACTTCCGATAGCGCGCGAGACTCGGCCTTGGGGCCGCAATACCTCTTCGGTCGCCTTGTGGTGGTTCAGCATCTGCCTGCACAGCATTTTCCCCAGTGTTCTTTTGTCATCACATTTACATGCTCCACTCGCGTTTCATGGAGAAGCGGCACCGGCACCTCACTGCAGGTATGGTGAAAAACAAAGCCCAGCTTTTCCTGTACGCGCTTGGACTTTTGGTTACCGTCATAAAACCCGCACCAGACCACTTCCATGCCAAGGTCCTCAAATCCATGCCGCAGTAACTCTTTAGCCGCTTCCGGCATATAGCCCCTGCCCCAAAAGGGCTGACCAAGCCAATAACCCAGCTCGCACGCATCGTCGCGCGTTGTCATGTTGGTATTGCCGTTTAAGCACAATTCTATCGAGCCGATAGCAATGTTATTTTCCTTTTCGCAAATTGCGTAGCACTCCGGCCCATTTAACACATTGCGGATGATCTCTTTGCTTTCCTCCACACTTTTATGGGGCGGCCACCCTGTAATAGGGCCCACTTCCGGGTCACTGGCATATTGAAATAAACTGTCTGCATCCGCTTCCGTCCATTTCCGCAGCAACAATCTTTCGGTTTTTAACATGGCTGACCACCCCGATAGCGTATTTTTCCCCATTATACCACAAATGCCCCGCGCAGGCACCTGTTTTGGGTGTCCGCGCGGGGCGTTGCTCTATTAAAAATTCAACTTTACGCTTTATCTACTGCGTAATCGTCCCAGCTATCAGCCACCGCCGCACCGGAGGTATCCACATTAGTGCTGTAGCTCCCCACAGTAACGGTCACTTCGCCGTCTGATTCAGTCTCCACGGTCAGTGATACCGCCGACACCGCCGTAACAGTACCCGTATAGCTGCTGCCAGCCTGGGCCACAGTGGCCTCGGCGCTGGTCGTCTCGGCCGTTGCGGTGGTATCGCTCTCACTCTTAGCGCACCCCGCCAGCGAAACGGTCATAACCGCCGCCATCGCTCCACAAAGAATCTCTTTCATCAAGGATCACTCCTAAGTTTTTGTTTTATCGTCCCTGAGAACACCCCCATTCTATCCCCCAAACCTTAAACCACACTAAAAAGGTTTGTTAGAATTCTGTGAATCTTTGCCGCACGTTTAAAAGCGCTACTGTCAAGGGTTTGTGACAAAATTAGACAATAAATTTCAATGTGTCAATAGATAAATGTTGCTTGAGACACAGTTCAACCGCCCCGTGGCTTGGCCATGGGGCGGTGTTTGGTTTTGCACAACACTTTTAGCCCGTCACGTTGTGGCGGGCTGTGTGGGGCTATTGGGCCGTCTGGCTACAGGTCGAAGAACCGGTACACCTTAGCGCGGTTATACAGCGATAGCTTGTCCAGTTCCGCGCGGAGTTTATCGGCGGCAGACTTGCCGCCGAACATCGGGCGGGTGTAATGGTTTACCCAGTGTTGTACCTCGGTGGCCTGCTTCTGCGTCACCTTGGCCATGCTCTTACCTTTGGGCAGTTTACGGCGTACCAGCTTGTTTGTGACCTCGTTCGTGCCGCGCTCATGCGGGGCTTGCGGATGGCAGTAGAACGTAGTCACGCCGAGAGCATCTATACCGGCTTGGTCGGCAAATTCCGGGCCATTGTCGCAGGTCAGCGTCTTGAAGATCATGTACCAATCGCGGCCAATCTCGCGTTTGAGCCGTTGCAGAGCCTTTACGGTTTCGCCGGCGGATTTGTCCTTGACCTTTAGGACGATTTCGGCGCGAGTTGTCCGTTCTGTCATTACCAGACAGCTTTCGCTTTTACCCTCGGCCTTGCCTACCACACTATCGATTTCCCAGTGGAACGGGGCTTGCCGGGTACGTATGGCATGCGCCCGGCGCTCTATGCTTCGGTGGCCCGGGTGTGCCACGTTGGAGCGGTGCACCTGGCCCCTGCCTTTCTTTGGGTGGCCTTGTGGCAGGTGCTTATAGCGCACGGATGGGAAAAGGCGCATTTTTATGTAGCGGTAGCAGGTCGTCTTGCTTATACGGATGCCGTAATCGTCGCCAACTTTCGATATTGCGTCCTCTGGACTGGAGCCGGTCAGCATGTAGGCCTCCAGTGCGGCGAGGTAGTCCCGCCGATTGCCTATCTTTAGATCTGGGCCGTGGGCGGTTTTCATGTAGTCAGCCTGCATCTGGGCCTTTTGGGGTGAATAGGTCTTGTAATATATCCACTTGTCACTGTTCAGTAGTTCGACCTCACCACGGCGCAGTTCGCGGCAGATGGTGGACGGGTACACACCTATTACCTTAGCTATATCTGTTTGCGTGTGGCCTAGGCGCAGAAGATGCGAAATCAGATTGCGCTCATTCTCGGTCAATGGTCGGCCTTTCTTTCGTGGGGATTCATACATAGCTGTTCACCTCTACACAAAAACTGCCGCCGCGTCCCTTTGGGCCGCGCAACGGCAGTTTTCGTCTTACATATTTTTTTGACGTCCGCCGCAGGTGGGCGAGGATGAGCCAGGGAAACGGGCGGGTCCTGTTCGGCCCGCCCTGCCCTCTCCGAGGGGCGAGGGTTTAGCTGATAGAATAGAAACACGCAGGCACGGAAAAGTCCTGCACTGCCGCGACCCGCCCGTGGGGGATGTCTGGGCGAGGTTCTGCGGCGGGTCTTGCCGCCAATATGGGGCTTGCGCCCCATACCCCTTATTGTACAGCTTATTTGCGGCGATGTCCAACACGGCAATATGCGCACTCTGCATATCTGCCGCACCTGGGTGTTTCGCCGGGGTCAGGGTCACCGGGGCAATTATGTAGGCCGTAATAGTCTTGTATGGCCACCACCGGGCCAGAGCATGTGCCATCGGCCTTATACGAGCAGGGCTTGCGCAGGCAGTAGGGACGCTTGTTGGTTTTATCAAGTCTGCATATCTGTTTCATGGGTTACACCTCACAGGGGCGGCACAGCGCGCGCGGGGCGGGGCAGGAGCCCCGCGCCCCTCGGCGCGCTTGCCGCTGGCCTTATCTCTTTATCTGGCCGGACATCCGCCGCTTTGCTTTATTGGTCGGCTTACTTGCGACCTCTAGGCCGAGCGGGCCTGCCGGGGCCTGATTGCTGATAATCTCACTTTCGGGCAGAATGTCGCCTTCCTCGAATTTCTTTTGCAAGTTGTCGACTACTGCCAGCGTGTCGTAGGCGTTATAGTCTCGATCGAGGACGAACCACAAGCCGGTACGGAGCGGCTTAATCATCTCGGCATTGGTGGCGTTTTCCATTTCCCAAGCGTCATAGCTGGCCCACAGCTGGAAGCGCCAGACTTTATGGCACTGAATCACCGTGTGGGTCACGTCTCGCAGGAGTTTGTCCACATGCTGGAATCGCTGGGCACTGCCGTAGAAGCTGATGTGGTAATGGCGGCAACACAGCAGCGTATTGAGGAAATAGGCGTTGAAATTGTCCTTAAAGCTGCGCGAATTCATCTGCACCGACAATTCGTCCATTGCCACAATCGTGACCGTCAATGTGTCGTTTTCGTCGTCAATGGCGCCGGTGGTTTTGCTGGCCTTGACCACCTGGGCCAAGCTGTCCAGTTTGGTATAGGGGATGGCAAGGTCTACGTTTGAAAGCACGTTGATTTTCTGTGTTACAAACTTTTTGCGGCGAGAACACCACACCGGCTTGTCATTGTAGCGATTATACAGGCCGACCACCTTATGCACGAGGGACAGGGTTTTACCGGAGCCGAAGTAGCCGCAGTAGATGTCCAGCGCACCGACCGGGCAGGTGTTCCAGCCCTTATGCCGTATGTAGGCGATCAGATCTTTCACCGCGTGGATGCCGGTTTGCAGAGGGTGAAACACGACCTGCCGAGCAATGCGGGAGACACCAAGGACGATAAGGGCAACGACCAGAAAGAGGACTGTGTATCCGTTCATTAAAATTTACCCCGTGCGAATGTGTGGGTGAAATCCTTGATGATGGAGAACACGAACAGGAACAGCGACACGGCCACGAGGATAGCCAGGAGCCACGGGAACAGTTCGGCCAGATTTTGCGGCGGGGTCGTAGAGATGCCAAAGAACGTCAGCAGGTCAGAGAATAGAGAAGCCATATTACCACCTCACAGTACAAAGTTTTTCAGCAGAGAGAACACGCCAAACACCAACAGGAGCACCACGCCGATAAGCGCGAGCGTTTCGCTGGTCGTATATTCTTCAAAAGGCTTTTGGAACGGGTCGGCATCTTCGGCGGTTTCAGCGGTAGCTTGCTGGGCCATGTCGGCCAGCTGGGCAGAAATGCCCGAAAGCTGGGCCGTATAGTCAGGCGCGGGCTGTTCCTCAGTCGGTGCTTCGGCGTCGGTTTCGGCATCTGCCGGGGTCAGAGCGTCCGCCAGCCGGTCAATGGATTCTTGCAGGGTGTCCAGTTTTGCATAGAGAGCAGGGTCGGCTACCTGCACATAGCCGCTGGTGTCGATGTTGGGGGCCTGTTCCTGTTCTTCCTGGGCTGTTTCTTCCGGGGTGTAGTCCTCGGCTTTTGCGTCCAGCGCGACCGCACCAGCGGCCAGCGACAGCAGCAGGATGATGGCTGCACAGGTTTTAGAGAAGTTGTCCATCACTTGAGCATACCCCCGATAAAGGCGGCGACGATTGCGCCGATGATAGACCACAACCAAATATCCCAGAAAGACAGCGTGAAGCCGTACACTGTGAAACTCTGGTTGAAGCCGTTCATAATTACATTCATTACATTAAGAAATCCGCTCATGTTATCACCTCATGTCATACGGCGGTAAAGCGCCAGCACAAAGCCGAACAGGATAGCCATGGAGAACGCCCACCAGTAAGCTTCCGGCACAAAAGTCAGCGCTTCCTTGACGAACTGCGGGAACTGGTCTTTCAGGTTGTAGTGTAGGGAGCCGTGCACATCGGTCAGGTCGTCTTTTACCTTGTCGACACCATCCGCGAAGTTATCCGAAACTTTACCGTTCAGTTCGCCAGCGTCGCCCAGAAATGTAGAATCAGAGGACGAGTCGGCAGAACTTGCGGACGAATCGGCGGACGTATCGTCGGCAAAGACGGCGGGCACGGCGCAGAGTGTAGCGCAGAACACGGCGCACAGCGTAATACAAAGTCTTTTCCACATCACAAGAAACTCCTTACAAATTTGATTATGGCGAACAGCAGAAGCACCAGCACGCAGATGTGTATCGTAGTGACCAGGCCAGCCGGCAGGAACGGGAACACATACGCATAGGCACTGCCCAGGCCGAGAACAAAGGTGACTACCGCGATAAGCAGGGAGATTAGTGCCCACAGGATACCTTTATGGCCGTTCTCGGTGCCGTCGTCGTTCCCACCGGGGAACACGAAGTTCCAGAAGTTGTTTGTGTTGCCGTTGCTGGGCTTGTCCGTGGGGGCCGGTGTGGGGGTAGGCGTTTCGCCCGGGTCAGGTGTGGGGCTGGGTGACGGCGAGGGAGAGGGCGAAGGTGTAGGAGTTACAACATCCTTTGCGTCATATCCCAAAAGGTTAAAGTGACTGAGGGAACACATAGAACTTGCGTAGTTCGACATATTCACGCGGTAGTATTTGTATGCCTTGCGCAGGGTAAGGGGATACTTGTGTTCTTCCATGTCCGAGAGGTTTTGACCTGTTTGTTTGTCCAAATCATCCCATGTTTTGCCATCGTCAGAGCCTTGCAGTGTCCAATCTTTAGAATAACGGTTATTGAATTTTGAAATTCTCATGAGATAACCGTCAATGTAATAGCTTTCAGGGTCGGGAATCTCAATTTGCAGGTAAGAAGGGCTTGCATTTGTTTCCCAAAAATCAGAAGTGGAGCGGTCAAAAGCATGGAAGAAATCGAACACATCACTATACTTTGAAGAACCAGAAGCAACCCATGTGCCGTGCTCGTCTGCGAAGGTGTTGCTGTTCATCTTCGGGATAATAAGGTTTTGCGTTTCGGGAAGAATAGGGTCAACAGGTTCGGGGGACGGCGAGGGCGAGGGGCTAGGTTGTGCGGTTTCTGGTGTACTTTGGTCGGGAAACTTTTTGTTGAAGATGTTCGTGATATTGAGGTTTAAGTTCTCAATGGCGAGGGTGAAGTTTGCAGAGAGGTCAGCCCAGCCCTGCACCAGCGTGGCCTTGAGGTCGGCGAAACCTTGAATCATATTGTCACGGATTTCAACCAATACAGCAAGGATTCCGGTGGTGTCGCCAGTATCGCCGCCCGGTTCCGGGGTAGGTGTGGGGTCTGTGCCCGGGTCAGGTGTCGGCGTGGGGTCAGGCGAGGGCGACGGGGTGGGCGCTTCGTAGGTGATATAGTAGTAGTTATTGGTTACACTATCGTAGGTGTAGTATTGTTTGGTTTCGTTGTTGTAGATGATGGGGTTATTGCTGATGTTGGTAACGGTTTCGTTGTTCTCGTTAACGGTAGTGTACTGGGGGTAGATGTAGGTCAGATTGGTGCTGTTGTCCTGGTAGATATTGCCGTTCCATGTGTTGTTGTTGATGGTGATGTTGGTTTTCTTGGAATACAACGGCGCAGTAGGCTTACATTTAAGATAGGGCACACCGGTAAATTGGTATGTTACAGATTTGGGGTAGTAACCACCAATATAATTTAAGCTCACATTAGAGTAAATGCTAATGGTTGAACCAGCGACATAATACGAATCCAAACCATATAGACCCAAATTACCAGAAGAACTTCTAAAAACAGAGTCATTATAACTAGAAGAAAAAACAGAGCCGCTGATACTGTATTTCGGACGGATGTATAAAGAATATTGGCCATCGCAGGGGGCAACGCCTTTGAAACGCTCACCAAAATAACCGCTATATTTATATTCATCAAATTTGACCGAATATTTAACCGAATCGCCCGATTCGGTTATTGTTCCCTGGTCAAAAGTTGATTTAAGAGTACTATCAGCACAATAACGGTAAACAGGAAAAGAATATTTCGAATCTTCTGTGCTACTAGATGTTTTACTTGCTGCATTTATACGGGCGTACGTGTAATCGTGAGACAGGGCAAAAATGTAAACGCCATCGAGATTGATGCTAGGTGTACCGGTACTGTCTTGGTAGCCGGAGGGGTGGCGGCCTACGCCGCCAGTACCAGCGGAGCCGCCGCCGGTTTCGTACTTGCTGGCGGTGGCGTTTCTACCATATATTTTTTCGAACCATTCACGATAATGCCGATAAACGACAAGGCCAGACGTACCAGTTTTATCAACAAACTGACCAGATAGTCCGAATACATCCCAAGAATACAGCGAATAGCCACATTCACTAGAACAAGGCGATTCATAAATTTTACAAGGGATACTATACCCCTCGGGCAAATTTGAAAAATCATAGCCGTGTTTATTTTCAAAAGTGTGCTGGTGCTCATCTGCATAGGCAGATAAAGGAATAATGCAGAAAATCATTGCAACAGCAAGAAAAATTGAGAATATACGCTTGCGCATAGTTTGAAACTCCTGTATAATCTGATTGAGGTGATGTCGATGAAAAGAGCAATTATAACAGTGGTTCTTTCCAATGTAGGATTAATCGCAATTTGTGCACTTGCATTACTGCTGCTGCCTTTATGGAACGCGACGACGGTTATAACTATCTGCACATTGTTTATGCGCATTTCTTGGATTGCTTTTGCACTCTGGTTTTTCTGGCCTTACCTCAAACGCGGGGCGGCTTACCTTATAAATCATCGTGAAGAGTGAGCCGCCGCCAGTAACGGCCAACGGAAAGGATGTTTAAAATGAAGTTCATCATCAGCGAAACGGGCTGGGACTACCTCGAGCGCCTTATGTATCGTGGCTGTATCGGCTTGTTCTACGAGACCACCTTGCAGGGCATGCTTGCATACTTGATTTTCGGGCTACTAATGCTCTTTGCGGTAATCGGCGTTGTTTGCACAATTCACGCCCTGTTTGGTAGGGTGTTCAACTGGGCTAAGTATCGAAACACTTTCAGCTACAAACATGCGCACCATAAATATTGATTTCTGCCGCCAGTAATGGCGGCATTTTTGTTTAAAAAGAAAGAGGGCCGGGCTTTCGTCCGGCCCTCTTGGGCTTGCCCGATTAGCCGCGGGCGGCGTTCTTCAGGCTAGAGAAGATGTGGATACCCACGGGCACCAGACCAGCGGCCAGGCAGAACAGCAGGATAGGCTGCTTAGTGATCTCGGTAACGACGGTGCCAGACAGGGTGAACACATCAGACATGGCGGCAATAACGGTTTCCATAGCACTTTTTGCAACCTCTGCGCCAGCTTCAACAGAAGTAGGATTCATGGTTGCGTCTCCTTTCTTCAAAATTTTGTATGTAATCGCTTGCTGTTGGGGGCTTGCGTTACAACTGGTAGTCATGGGGGATAGCGGAAACTGTGCAGGTTTTATCCTCATAGTCGACGATAAGGGCACTATAGTTTGGTGCTTGCTTATCGTAAGCGGATAAGATGTCCTGCTTGATGTTCCGCAGGTCACTTGCGGCTTTTTTGCCACCAAAGAATCCCATCGTCCGCGCGTAGCTGTCTATTGCATCGAAGTCTACGATAGTCTTTTGAATAACTCGCATTTTAGAAATTTCCTTTCAGGCTGTCCGCCATAATGCCAAAGCCGTCCACATCGGTGACTTTTTGGCTGTTACCCAGCGCCGCAATACGCTCTTGCAAGGCTAGGCGCTCTTGCAGGCTTTGCGCCATCTCCCGAATGCGTTGCCGCTCTAGGAACTGGTCGCGCCACATTGAATAGTTTTTGCGGAATGTGGCCCAGCAGCCTTGCTCATAGGCCCAGCGGCAAAGCTCGTTGAATGTGTCGAAGGTGGGCATATCCAGCAGGATCTGCACCTGGTCATCTTCCATTTGGGTCATACCGGCGTGTTCGCTGGGTTCCTCAAATTCGTGACTTCCTACAATGTCCTTGCTGTACTGGTACTTGTCCGGGTCGAGCATGTGCCACAGGTAAACGTAAGCCTTATACAGGTTGTTCACCTTGCGGATGGTGTTGACCGGGACACCCAGGTCTCGGGCAATGCCGGAAAAGTACCGGGCATTGGGAAAACTGCACACAAAATGGATATGCGGCTTTTTGAGGTCACCGGGCCGCCACTCTGGTGGCTCCCCGTTTTTCTCAATGTAGGCTTGATATGCCTTTTCGGTGTGTACGTCCTTATCGTGCAAAGCCCAGGCACACGGAAAATTTTCTTGCGCGTACTTGATGGCCGTTTCTTGACTTTCTGGGTACAGCACAAACATGCACTGCCGACTTCTTAGCTTTTTTGGTGGGGATTGTGTCTCGCCCATTTTCCTACCGCCTTTTACTGTCATTTTTTATTTGCCTTTTGACACTGACACTGACACTCCAAAGGACGTAGCGCCTTTGGAGTGTCAGGCGAGCGTCTGACGGAAACTATTTACATGGTGGCGGCTGGGCGTTTTCTGGTGGGGCGGGAATCACTTCACAAGCTCCCAACTCTTGATTTTGCCATAGCTGACTTCAAGGTCAAACTGGTGGCCAATGACCTTGGAAAGGTCATCCATTGCGCCGACCGAGCCGAGCATATCGGCAGAGTCAACGACCTTGATGGCGCACTGTTCCGCCTTCTGACCGGCACAGCCAACCAGCCGTTTAAGGGTCACGCAGTGGAACACGATGTTATCGTAGTGAATCTGAAGGTTAGAACCATCTCGCGGGGTAAAGTCGCCGGTTTTGCGCTCAACGCCAATAACCTGATACAGCATTTTATTCTCTCTCTTTCCGCTGGGCTTACTTTTTTTGTTTTCTTTACTGCCAGCACTCTGCTTTTTGTACTTTTCGGTCAGGTTCAAGGTCTTTCGGCCTTTGTCAGGATTATAAAACTCTAGGGACTGACCGTTCTCGTCCACGATCAGTTGCTTTTTCCCCCATTTCATGGTAAAATGTAATATCTATCAGTATGCAAACTATCGCCCATTATATAAAAGGAAAAGGTGCCCTCCATGGCTGAAAACAATCATACCCTCCCTGCCGATGGCTGGACGACCGTCATCCGCCCCAAAACCGGGTGGTTTGACATCGACCTGCACGAGCTTTGGCAATACCGTGACCTTATCGTGATGTTCGTCAAGCGCAACTTCACCGTGCTGTATAAACAAACGATTTTGGGCCCCGCGTGGATCATCCTCAACCCGCTTATCACCACCATCATCTTCAACGTGGTGTTCGGCGGCATGGCCAATATGCCCACCGACGGCGTGCCCGGTTTCCTGTTTTACATGGCCGGCAACACCTTGTGGACTTTCTTCGCCAACTGCGTCAACAACACGGCCAACACCTTTGTCACCAACTCGCAGATATTCGGCAAGGTGTACTTTCCGCGCCTGACGATGCCCGTCAGCCAGGTGCTGACCAGCCTCATCAACTTCTTCATCCAGGCGGCCATGTACCTGATTTTCTGGATCTACTTCTTGGCTACCGGCAGCGGCATACACTTCACGCTGTGGCTGCTGGCCATCCCCTTCGTCATCCTCGAGGTCATGCTGCTGGGCCTGGGCGTCGGCATCATCGTGTCGTCGCTCACCACCAAGTACCGCGACCTCGCCATTGCCGTGGGCTTCGGCGTACAGCTGTGGATGTACGCCTCCCCCGTGGTCTACCCGCTGTCCATGTTGGAATCCAGCCCCCGCCTGAAAGTTCTGGTCCAGCTCAACCCCATGACCTCGCCCATCGAAATTTTCCGCATGGCAACGCTGGGTACCGGCACGGTCACCACCTTTGGCATCGTGTACAGCCTGGTGTTCACCGCGGCGGCGCTGGTGCTGGGCGTGGTGCTGTTCAGCCGCATCGAAAAGACCTTTATGGATACCGTGTAAGGAGGGGCGCAAGATGGCAACAACCGAAAAACGCCCCGTTATCGAAGTCACGGGGTTAAAAAAGCAGTACAAACTCGGCCAGATCGGCGGCGGCACGCTGACCCACGACCTGCAAAGCTGGTGGGCGCGCATCCGCGGCAAAGAGGACCCCAACACCGTCATTGGCACCGACCAGCGCCTCTTCGGCCAGACCTTTATGGCACTGAACGGCGTGGACCTGACCGTCTACCAGGGCGAGGCCCTGGGCATCATCGGCCGCAACGGCGCGGGCAAATCCACGCTGCTCAAGCTGCTGTCCCGCATCACCGCCCCCACCGAGGGCGAGATCAAAATTCGCGGCCGCGTGGCCTCCATGCTGGAAGTCGGCACCGGCTTCAACAACGAAATGACCGGCCGCGAAAACATCTATATGAACGGCGCGATCTTGGGCATGACCAAGGCCGAGATCGACGCCAAACTGCCCCAGATCATCGAATTTTCGGAGTGCGGCGACTTCATCGACACCCCCGTCAAGCGCTATTCCAGCGGCATGTTCGTCAAGCTGGCCTTCGCCGTCGCTGCCCATCTGGACAGCGAGATCATGGTCATGGACGAGGTCCTGGCCGTGGGCGACATGAAGTTCCAGCAGAAATGCCTGGGCAAAATGAGCGATGTCGCCAACCAGGACGGCCGCACCGTGCTCTACGTCAGCCACAACATGTCCACCATCCGCCAGCTGTGCACCCGCTGCGTGGTGCTGGATAAAGGCAGGGTCATCTTCGACGGCGACGTCGAACAGGCCATCGCCGTCTACATGGATACTACCGACGTTAACGTCGTCCACTACGACCTGGCTGATGTGGCCCGCATGACCGGCAGCGCCGGCAAGCGCCTGCGGCTGGAGACCCTCGACTTTGTGGGCAGGGAATCCAGCGTGTTTGCCGACACCGAGAAGATGAAAATTAAAATCACCTGGCGCGTGTCCGAGCCTTTCACCGGCATCCACATGAAGATGAACCTCCACGCGCGGGATTCCAGCCCCGTGGGCATCACCCACCCGGTGGACCTGGGCGCCGCCGAGCCGGGCAAACTCTACACCACGGTGTTTGAGTTCGACCCAAGTCTTTTGGGCGAGGGCCAGTATTTCTTCTACCTCGACATCTTCGATGGTGCGCTGGCCCAGGCCGTCTGCCTGGACAAGCCCGTGACCGAGTTTGCCTTCGAGGTCACCAACAGCGACCTGACCATGCCCGAGTGGGCCTCCGGCTGGGGCCGCATCCACTTCCCGCCGGTCAAGCTGCTGGCGGACGGAGAATGATTTTTCATGAAGCCGAATCTTTACATCTGCCACACCGCCTATCAGGTGCTTGTCGACCTGCTGCGGGCCTCCCGCACTGACGGCCAGCCCCACACCATGGTGCTTTCCGCCGCCGTGCCGGAGCCGCAATCTCTGGCTAAAAAGCTGGAGGCCACCGGCGCTGTCAAAGTCGTTATCGTGGACGAGACCCGCTGGCCGGGCACCGTCACCGGCCCCTTCGCCGCCCGGCGCGCCCGCCGGGCGTTCGAGAGGCTGTGCGGCTGGCGCTTTACCCGCGCCGCCTATAACGAGGTGCGCATCCACAACGATTGGAGCGTGCTGGGCCGCTACCTGCAGGACTGCCATGCCGGGTATATCCTGTGCGAGGACACCTTCGCCAGCACCCTCGGCCCCGACCAGCACCTTGTCACCGACCAGCGCGCCGCCCCGGATTTTGCCGGGAAGCAGCGCACCGGAAAAGGCTACCTTTACTGGGGCGACAGCCCGTGGTGCGCAAAAGTGGAAAGCGAGGACGCCGCGAAATGCACGCTGTTCCCCGCCAGCCGCTTGGTAACCGACAGCAAGCGCGAACTGCTGGAAAGCCTGACCGACGCCGAAAAAGCGATGGTGCGCAGTGTTTTTCTCACCCAGCCCCTGCCCGAAAATGCCGCCGGGGCCACCCTGCTTTTGCCCCGCAGCTTTGTGGAGGACGGCCTGATGACACAAGCTGAGCAGAACGCGATGTTCAAAGCGGTCGCCGCCAAATACACCGCCGGGCCGCTGTTCATCAAGACCCACCCGCGGGACACCACCGACTACCACGCCCTGTTCCCCGACGCGGTGATCTTAGAGCGCACGATGCCCAGCGAAGTGCTGAACTTCTGCCTTCCCTTCAAATTCGCCCGCGCCGTCACGGTCCAAAGCTTTGTGCTTCGTGCGTTTACTGCGGCGGATGAGAAGATTCTTCTCTCCCTTGAGGAGGCCCAGGCTCTTTTGAATTAAATGTCCGCCCCCCGCTCGCGGGCACCCTGCGCCCGCTCTCTCTTTCTTAACGGCATCCTGCCGTCAGGTCGTCCTTTTTTGTGACCAAAAAAGGATGCGAAAAAAGTCCCGCTGTTGCGAGGCAGCGGACCCCGCCCTAGGGGCTGCACGCCCCTAGGAACCCCGAAGATGAGGTCGGAGAATGCAAAGACTAAAAAACGCAGGAGTGCTGCGTTTTTCTTAACGTCTTTGCATCCTCCTCCGAAACAGCCCCGTTGGGGCTAGATTCCTCTACAATTTTAGACGACTACTATAAAATTGCAGAGCGTTAGAGAGGCCCCCTCTGCGAGGGGGCTCCCGCCGGAGGCGGGTGGGGGAGAGACAGTGCCTTTAGCTGCTACTTCCGTTGGAGGCATGCAAGGGAGAGACAGCAAATCCAGCAGCCGTTAATCCGTAAGTCTGTCTCACCCGCCTGCCGGCGGGGTCTCCCGCTGCGCGGCTGTGATTCTGCGTCCGCCAATTCCAGAGTCTCATTCTCTATCTCACCCAAGGAGGACCCCATGCGCACCTACAACCCACGCAACATTCCTCTTGCGCGGCATCTGCGCAAGAACATGACACCGTGGGAGCGCAAACTTTGGTATAACTATCTCCGCAACTGTCCTGTGCGATTTCAGCGTCAAAAGGCCATTGGCGGCTACATTGCCGATTTCTACTGTGCCAGCGCCCGCCTTATCGTTGAATTGGACGATTCCAAGCATTATACGCCGGAACAACAGCAGGCCGATGCCCGCCGCACTGCGTATTTTACCGCCAACCATCTTACCGTATTACGCTTCACCAATCTGGATATAGATAAAAATTTTCCCGGCGTATGCCAGACAATTGGCAGCGCCCTGCAAAGCGAGGTATCTTTATGAAAACAATCGCTGTGATCCCTGCCCGTTATGCAAGCACCCGTATGCCCGGCAAGCCGCTGGCGGATGTGCTGGGCAAACCCATGATCTGGTGGGTCTACCAGGCCGCCAAAGCCTGCCCCAAGCTGGACGACGTCCTCATCGCTACCGATGACGAGCGCATTGCCGATGCCTGCAAGACCTACGGCATGCGCTATCTGATGACCAGCCCCGACCACGATACCCCTACCGGCCGCATCTGGGAGGTCAGCACCGTCGAGGATGCCGACCTTTACCTGCAGCTGATGGGCGACGAGCCGCTGGTCAACCCCGCCGCCTTTGACCTCATCCTGCCGGATACCCTGCCCGAGGACCCCTGCTACGTCGCCGTCCTCACCAACATTATGGAGCATCCCGCCGACGTCATCGACTTCTCCAACCAGAAGGTCGTCACCAATGCGGCGCGGGAGATCCTGCTCATCTCCCGCAGCCCCATCCCCTACCCGAAAGGCACCCTCGACTTCGAGTACGAGAAGGTCACCGGCATCCAGCTGTACAGCAAGCAGGCGCTGGCGTTCTACCACGCCACCCCCAAATCCATCCTGGAAAAAGCCGAAGAAAACGATATGATGCGTTTTATTGAGAACGGCCACAAGGTCCACGCCATCGTAAGCCCCTACAAGACCGTCAGCGTGGACACCCCCAAGGATCTGGCCCTTGTCAACACGATTTTAAAGGAGAAACAGCATGGCTGATGTAAAACTGCTGGATTGCACCCTGCGTGACGGCGGTTATATCAACGATTGGCACTGGGGCCTTGGCTCCGCCCGCCGCATCATCCAATCCCTGACCCGTGCCGGCACCGACATCGTCGAGGTCGGCTTCCTGCGCAATGTGGACGGCTACGACCCCGACGTCACCGTCTGCAACACCATCGAGGAGCTGAACCGCCTGCTGCCGCCGGAATCCCAGCGCGGCCACACCATCTACTCCGGCATGGCCATGCGCTCCAACTACGACATCTCGAAGCTCTCCCCCTATGACGGCCACGGCATCGAGGTCATCCGCATCACCGCCCATGACTACGACATCCGCGACGGCATGGACTTTGCCCGCGAGGTCAAGGCCCGGGGCTACAAGCTGTCCATCAACCCCATCAACATTATGGGCTACGCCGACAAGGACCTGCTGTGGATCTTTGACCAGGTCAACGCCATCCACCCGTGGCAGTTCTCCATTGTGGATACTTTCGGCAGCATGCGCCGCCGGGATTTAGAGCGCATCGTCAGCCTCGCTGACCATAACCTCGCCCCGGACATCCGCTTAGGCCTCCATCTGCATGAAAATATGGCATTAAGCTTCTGCCTGGCGCAGGAGTTTCTCGATAAGCCGCTGCTGCGGGACAAGACCGTGGACGGCAGCCTGAACGGCATGGGCCGCACCCCCGGCAACCTGCCCATCGAGCTGGTGGCCGATTACTGCAACGAAAACCTCAACACCCACTACGATCTGGATGAGATCATGGACGCCATCCAGGACCACATTGCCCCCATCAAGGGCGAAAGCGCCTGGGGCTATTCCCCGGCCTACTTCCTGTCCGCCCGGTTCAATCTGCACCGCAATTACGCCGAGCATTACCTCCACAAGGGCGACCTGACCAACCGGGACATCAACCACCTGCTGGCGGCCATCGACCCCGGCAAAAAGACCGCCTTCGACGCTGCCTACGCGGACAAGCTCTACACCGAGTACAAGAACCGCCGCATCGACGACGAAGCTGCCCTCGCCGCCCTGCACACTGCCTTTGCGGGCAAGCGGGTGCTGATCCTGGCCCCCGGTGCCACCCTGGCTGCCGAGGAAGGCCGCGCCGCTGTGGCGGCCGCCGATGCCGACGTAACCATTTCGGCCAACTTTGTGCCGGACTTTGTAAAGCCGGACTATGCGTTTTTCACCAACGCCAAGCGGTTTGACGAAAGCGCCGCCTACCCCTGCCCGCTGATTCTGACCAGCAACCTGCGCGCTGCTGCCGATGCCACCGTCGTCAACTACGACCGGCTTTCCGGCACCGATGCCCAGGGCGGCAACAGTGTGCTGATGCTGCTGCGGCTGCTGCGCCTGTGCAATGCAGCTGAAGTGTTGCTGGCGGGCGCCGACGGCTACCGTCCCGGCACCGCCGCCTACGCGGACACGGGCCTGCACACCCACACGGGGCGCGGCGCCGCCTACAACGCTCAGCTGGCCGGGGCCATCCGCGCCGCCGGGCTGCCGGTGCGCTTCATCACCCCCAGCGAATACGAAAGGGCGTAATTTATGATCCGTTTACTGGTGCTGGACGTGGACGGCACACTGACTGACGGCGGCATTTACTACGATTCCACCGGCAACGAGCTGAAAAAGTTCGGCGTGAAAGACGGCGCCGGGCTGGTGCTGGCCCGTACCGCAGGCATCCGCGTGATGATCTGCACCGGGCGCGAGTGCGAAGCCGTCCGCCGCCGCGCTGCCGACCTGAAGATCACCGATATTTACCAGAACGTCCCCCACAAGGCGGACTTTTTGCAGAAATTTTTTGCCGAAAACGGCTATGCCCGCGAGGAGATCGCCTACTGCGGCGACGACCTGAACGACCTGGCTGCCATGGCGCTGTGCGGCTTTGTGGCCTGCCCGGCGGATGCCGCGCCCGAAGTAAAGGCCCGCGCCGACTACCAGTGTCCCCAGCGCGGCGGCGAAGGTGCCGTTCGCGGTGCGGTCGAGCACATCCTGCGCACCGACGGCCGTTGGCACGATGCCGTTAAAGCGGCGTTTCACGTAGACGTGTAATTTCGGCCACCCTTTAAAAGGCCCCCTTGTGCAAAGGGAGGCTCTCTCATCTCTACTATCCGGAGGCCCCCATGCCCCAACCCAACACCAAAACCAAATATCGCCCGCTCCCGGCCGCGCTCCTTACGCTGGTGATCCTGCTGGCATCTACCCTGCTCATCTGGCTGGCCGTCGTGCGCCCCCAGCTGGGCAAGGGCCGTACCGAGACCCTTTGCGATAACTTCGACCGCTCGGAGCTGCTGGCAGACGGCGACACCGCCGCCCAGGTCTTTACCTACGACAAGGCGCTCTACACCATCGGGCTGGAGTTCTACCTGCCCGGCGCCCAGCCGCAGGGTGAGCTGGAAGTGGTCCTGTCCGACGCCGACACCGGCGAGGAACTGGCCCGCTCCACCGGCGTGATGCAAAACATCATTCCGGACCAGTACACCACCCTGGGGCTGGATCCCGTCGTGCCCGCCCAGGAGGGCCGCCGCTACCGGCTGTCCATCACGGCGCACTATACCTCGGATGCAATCCTTGCCATCGGCCACAGCAACGGCGTCGCCCTCTGGAAAGAGCAGATGACCCTGAACGGCGAGCCGGTGGATGGCACTTTAGCCATGCAGGTGACCTACCAGCGCATGGGCGGCTACCTGACACGGTTCTTTTTGCTGGCTGGCGGCGCGGCCGCGCTGCTGGCGGCCTTTGCCGTGTATGCCTGCCTCAGCCGCAAAGTATCGCTGCACCGCCTTGTTTTTGTACTGGTGCTGGGCTTTGGCCTCATCTACTCGGTCATTCTGCCGCCCTACGCCGCACCGGATGAAAAGTACCACATCAACCAAAGCTTTACCTTAGCCACCAAGTGGGCCAATATGATCTCCCACGATGACTGGCAGATGGGCCAGGTGCCCACCACCACCAGTTTCCGCCGGGAGACCGACACCGACGAGCTTTTGCAGGACGAAAATACCACCGTCTTCACCTGGCAGGAGTTCACCGACACGCTGTTCACCACCACCGACGCCCCCTACACCAGTCATCAGGAATACCACGAGCTGCAGACTGACCAGAACCCGCTGTTGTATCTGGCCAGCGGCGGTGCGGTGTTCCTTGCGTATCTTTTGCACTTGGGCTTTACCCCGGCGCTGGCGCTGGGGCGGCTGGCAAACCTTATCGTGTTTGCGTTGCTGGCGGCCTTCGCCGTCAAGGCCGCGCCCTGCGGCAAGCGCATCTTTACTGCGGCGGCCCTGCTGCCCATGACGCTGCACCTCGCCGCCAGCTTCAGCCGCGACGCTGTGCTGCTGGGGCTGTGCTTCGGCTTTACGGCCTTATTGCTGGATGCCGTCTACGGCCAGCCCACGCCGAAACGCATGGCCGCACTGGCCGTCGCCGGCATTTTGCTGGCCCCGGGCAAGATGGTCTATCTGCCCCTGGCCGCGCTGTTTGTGCTGGTCCCCGCCGCCGCGCTGGGCCACCACGCCAAAGCGAAAAAGCTGGGCTACCTGGCCGCCTGCCTGGCGCTGGCGCTGGTGTTGAACACCGGCACCCTCACCGGTGCCCTCGGCTCCCCCGCCGCTGACAACGCGGCAGCTGTCACCGAGGAAACCACCGACGACGCCCGCAGCGCCAAAAACGCCCCGGCTGAGCCGGACGCCGCCTACGAGGAAACCATCTGCGCCGACAATACGATGGAAAACTACGTGCGGCGGTTATACTATTACGCAGCGGACACCCGCGACCCCGCCCAGAGCGAGGTGGACTTCTGGGTGCAGGCCCTCGCTGAGGGGGACGTCACCCCCGCCGTGCTTGGCCAGAGCTTCATTTTCACCACCGACAAAGCCAACAGCTACACCGATGCGCAGGCTTTCTACACCATGGCCTCCTACGCCCTGCTGGGCACCGATGTCACCACCGGCAACGCCGACGCCTACCTGCCCTATTTTGCCGAGGGCGGTGCCATGCAGGCCTACAAGCAGCTGTTTAACCTGCCCACCTGCGTGGAGCGGTTCGCCGCGCTGGGGCTGGACGTAGGCACCATGGACGACCGCATCCCGCTGGACCGCGAGACCGTAGCCGCCGAGGTGGAAGCTGCCCGCGCCACCCGCGCCACCCAAAGTGTGACCGATGCCGCCGACGAAGCCACCTACACCCCTGGCTACATCCTGCACCACCTGCCTGCCACCGTCCTGCTGTTTGTGCGCAGCATCGTGCAAAACGGCGACCATTACCTGCGCACGCTGGTAGGCGGCAGCCTAAGCTACTACACGCTGGACCTGGCCTGGTTCTGGGTGGTGGCGCTCTACCTGCTGCTGGCCTATGCGGCGCTGCCCGCCCAAAACGGCAAGCTGCCTACGGGCAGGCTGCGGGGCTTTGGCGCGGCGGCGGCCGTCCTGAGCTGCCTGCTGGCCGTGGCTGGCTGCCTGCTGTGGACTCCCACCCATTACGAGACCCTGTACGGCCTGCAGGGGCGGTATTTCCTGCCCGTGCTGCCCGCCCTGCTGCTGACCTGCCTGCCCCGCCGCCTGGCCGCCGTGCCGGACGAAGCCTCCGCCCAAGCCCGCCTGACCGGCGCGCTGGCGCTGGTACAGTGGGGCGTCATCCTCAACATTATGCTGGCGGTCATCGCCCGCTGACACCTGCTTATGACTTTCTGCTTTTTCACAACCCAATATCTGCCCACTCCCGGCGGGGTCGAGCGGTACACCTGGAACCTGGCGCGCCGATGCCTGGCTGCCGGGCACCGGGCGCTGGTGGTCACCAGCAGCCTGCCCGGTCTGCCCGCGCGGGAAACGGACGCCGACGGCATCGAGATCTGGCGCTTGCCCGCCTGGCCGGTGATGAATGGCCGGTTTCCGGTCCTCAAGCCCCACCCGCCCGCAGCGGACCTGTGGGCGCAGGGCATCGACTTTGCCGTCATCCAGACCCGCATGTACACCCAAAGCGTCTGGGCCGCGCGGCAGTGCAAGCGCCAGGGCATCCCCGCGCTGGTGCTGGACCACTCCACCGGCTATATGATGCACGGCGGCGCGGCGGGCCTTGCGGGCAAAATGTACGAGCACCTGGCCTGCAACATTATCAAAGCCTGCGGGTTCCCCTTCTACGGCGTCTCCGGCGATGTCTGCAGCTGGCTGCGCACCTTCGGCATCACCGCCGCTGGCCGCCTGCCCAACGCCGTGGACCCGGCAGAACTAGCCCAACTGGCCAGCGACCACCCCCGCGACTTCCGGGCAGAATTCGATCTCGCCCCCGCCACCCCCATCATAGCCTTTGTGGGGCGGCTCATCCCCGAAAAAGGCGCGGCCAAGCTGGCCGAAGCCGTGCGGCAGCTAAACCAAAACGGCACGTCCTGCGCCCTTTTCATCGCCGGCACCGGCCCCGAGGAAAACGCCCTGCGCCAGCTCGGTGCCCCCATCTACGCGCTGGGTGCCCTGCCCCACCCGCAGATCGTCCAGCTGTTAACGCAAGCCAGTTGCTATTGCCTGCCGACGGAGTACGCCGAGGGCTTCCCCACCACGTTATTAGAAGCCGCCGCCTGCCACTGCCCCATCGTCACCACCCACACGGCGGGCAGCGGCGAGCTGCTGCCCGATGGGACCTACGCTGCCTACTTGGAAAGCACCGCCCCTGCCGCGCTGGCCGCGGCCCTGCAGGCGGTCCTGGCAGATCCCGACGCCGCCCGCACCCGGGCCGACGCCGCTTACACCAACCTGTGCGCCCACTTTACATGGCAGGCCGTCTTTGCTACAATGGAGAAAACCGCGGCCCAAGCAGCCAAAAGGAGCTAAGATGTCTAAATTACTCATCGTCATCCCCGCTTATAATGAGGAAGAAAGCATCGTTTCCGTGGTCGAGGAACTGACCACCCACTACCCCCAGTACGATTATGTCGTCGTCAACGATGGCAGCCGCGACAAGACCGCCGCCGTCTGCCGCGCCCACGGCTACCGGCTCATCGATCTGCCGGTCAACCTGGGGCTGGCGGGCGCGTTCCAGACCGGCCTGCGCTATGCGGCCGAGAACGACTACGACTGCGCCATGCAGCTGGACGCCGACGGCCAGCATAAGCCGGAGTTCATTGCCCCCATGCTGGAGGCGCTGGAGGAGGGCAACGACATCGTCATCGGCAGCCGGTTCCTGACCGTGAAAAAGCCCAAGACCCTGCGCATGCTGGGCAGCTACATCATCAGCTGGTCCATCCGGCTCACCACCGGCCGCGCCATCTGCGACCCCACCAGCGGCATGCGGATGTTCAACCGCCGCCTGATGCAGGAGTTTGCCCAAAACCTGAACTACGGTCCCGAGCCGGACACCATCAGCTACCTGATCAAAAACGGCGCCAAAGTCAAAGAAGTGCAGGTGGAAATGGGCGAGCGCACCGCTGGCCAAAGCTACCTGACGTTCTGGCGCAGCGTGCAGTATATGGTCAAAATGTCCATCTCCATCTTGCTGATCCAGTGGTTCCGCAAGCGCGACACCGCGACCCCGTATCCCGAAAGGAGCCTGTAAAAATGTTCGACCAAACGCTTATCCGCATCTGCCTGATCTTCGGCAGCCTGGTCACAGCGTGGTACATCCTGCGCCGCGTGCGCCAGGCAAAAGTCCAGATCGAGGATACGATCTTCTGGCTGCTGTTCAGCGCCGCTTTGCTGATTTTGGCCCTCTTCCCCGGCATCGCCTACTGGGCCGCCAACCTGCTGGGCTTCATGAGCCCCATCAACTTTGTGTATGTGGTCATCATCTTTTTGCTGCTGGCCAAGCAATTCTTCATGTCCATCCGCCTCAGCCAGCTGGACAGCAAAGTCCGCATCCTGACCGAGCAGGTCGCCCTCAACGAGGAAAAAGTCGAGCGGGAAAAATTAGATTTGTAATACAACCGCATCTATGCTATAATGTATTATTAGACAACACGAAGAAAGAAGGTTTCAGCCATGGCTTATACCCCGAAACTGACCTATAAAGGCCGCCCGCTGGTGCGCTGCGGCAACGATATCTACTACGGCTCGATGAGCGATCCCTACGTAGTGTACCTGCAGGTGCTCAGCACCACCAAAGAGAACGGCGTCGACGTGGCCGATAAGGTTCACATCGTCCTGCTTTCCACAGACGACACCAAGCCCCTGCCGGAGCGCATCGTCCGCCAGGCCAACAAGGTGGGCCTGTACAACGCCCTGTCCTTCGGTGACATCATGCTGCAGGGCGCACTGCAGAAAAAGTAATTTTTCACCATACCAACAGCAAAAGAGCCTGTCTCCTTCCCCGAGACAGGCTCTTTTCTTATCCTGCAACAGCTCAGTAGATCGGCCACCCGTGCAGATACTGCCAGGTATACACCACGCTCACCATCACCTGCACCGCCAGCACCCCGCAGGTCAGCCGGGGGCGGTCCTGCAGCAGCAGCGCCAGTGCCACCGGCAGGCAGAACAGCCCCACTGCGTACCGCGGGGCGCTCAACAGCCAGGTCGCGCCCATCGTCACGGCCAGGTAGGCCAGGCCAAACCCCAGCCAGGCCGCAGGCAGCCGCCGCACAGAAGCCGCCAGCAGCCCCAGCGCCAACAGGATGCAGAGTATCGCCGCCAGGCAGATGCCAACCGCCGCCTTGCGGTTATCCTCCCACCAACTGGCCATATAGTCCAAATGGTAGCGCACGGTATCGGTAAACAGGCCCAGTTTTTGGCCCCAGTGCTCCCACTGGTATACGCTGTACTGGTTCCAGCAGCCATACACAGCCTGGTTCAGCCCAAAGTACAGCCCCAGCCCCGCCGCCGGGGCCAGCATAGCCGGGATACTTGCCAGCGCGGGCCGCTTTCCCCGGCGCCATGCGGCCGCCAGTTCCAGCGCCGCCAGCCCCAGCAGCAGTCCGCCGGGGGCGCGGCACAACCCGGCCAGCACACCCAGCACTGCACAGCAGCCCCACTGCCGCCGATCCCACGCCAGCACGTAGCGCACAGTCACCAGCAAAAACAGGCTTTCGGTCATCGGCACGGCAAAAAATACAGCCGCCGGGCTGGCCATCAGCAGGGCCAGCGTCAGCACCGCCTGGCGCTCGCCCCAGCGGCGGCTGACCAGCGTGTACAGCGACACCGCTACCCCGGCAAACAGCAGCCCCTGCACGGCCAGCCCCAACAGCGGATAGCTGCCTCCCACCAGCAAATGCACGACCCGAAGCAGCGCCGGGAACAACGGAAAGAACACGATCATCAATTCCTGCTCCGCAAACACACCTCCGGTTCCGTAGCCGTACTGCGCCAGGTCGATGTAATGCCGCGCGTCGGTGTTGCCGTAAAACTGCCACTCCATGGCCTGGGCCAGCCCCACGCCGGGGTTGTTTGCCTGCGCCGCATGGCAGAACACCAGCTGCAGTACGCACACAAACAGCAGCCCGGCCAGCGCCGCCATGGCCTTGCTGCTGCGGGGCGGCTCACCGCCAACAGCCGCAGTATCCGCCATCTGCGGCCGCAGCGTGCGCACCACGCACCACGCCGCGCCCCACACAAACAGTGCCGCCGCCAAAGCGGGCAGCACAAGTTTTGCCGCCGTCAGCATCCGCCCCACCTCCTTTGCATACCAAAAAGGCCAGGTGTTTCCACCGGGCCGCATCGTTTTTACTTACTGGTCGTTATCCTCGGGCTGCTCGTCCTCGGTGCCTTCCAGCTCAATGTCAAAAGAGGCATTGCAGTAGGGGCAGACCAGCTCCTGGGTCTGATCCAGCAGGGTCTCCTCGTCCACAGTGGAGACTTTGCCGCAGTTGGGGCAGGTGACCTCGTACAGGCCCTCGTCGCTGTCCTCTTCGGCGTCGTCGTCCTCGTCATCGTCGGCGTACAGGTCGCTCACGATGTCGTCCACATCCTGGTCCAGGGTCTCCAGCTCATCGTAGACCTGGTCCAGGGCGTTGTCATGCTCGACCACCTGGGCAGCCATCTCTTCCAGCAGGTCCATCATGGCGGCAATGACCTTGCCGTTCTTGCTGGCGGGGTCAAACTCCATACCGGTCATCAGGCCGCGGATGTAGGCAGCCTTTGCATTCAAGTCCATAGCCATAACAGAAATCCTCCGTTCAAAAAATGCCGGGCACGGCGGTATGCCAGGCCCGGCTTGTGGAACAAAATCAGTTCACGCGCTCCATATACTCGCCGGTGCGGGTATCGATGCGGATCTTGTCGCCCTCGTTGATGAACAGGGGCACGCGGATCTCAGCGCCGGTCTCGACGGTGGCGGGCTTCAGGGTGTTGGTGGCGGTGTTGCCCTTGACACCCGGCTCGGTAGCGGTGACTTCCAGCTCAACAAAGTTGGGGATCTCAACGCTGAAGACTTTGCCCTTGTAGCTCAGCAGCTTGCAGGTATCGTTCTCCTTGCAGAACTTGAAGTTGTCGGGCACATCGGCAGCGCCAACAGGGATGTCGTCGTAGGTCTCAACGTCCATGAAGTGGTACAGATCGCCATCCTCGTAGGAGTAGGTGACCTCTTTGCGCTCGATGAAAGCCTGAGGGAACTTAGCGGTGGGGTTGTAGCTGGTCTCAACGACAGAGCCGGTGATGACGTTCTTGGTCTTGGTGCGCACGAAAGCAGCGCCCTTGCCGGGCTTGACGTGCTGGAACTCAACGACCTGAAGGACCTGGCCGTCCTGCTCAAAGGTGACGCCGTTGCGGAATTCGCCTGCAGAAATCATATAAAAATTCCTCCATAAATTACAAAATACATACCTGTATTTATTTTACAGGATACAATGGACTTTTTCAAGCCCTGAGCCGATTTTTTTGCGCGAAATTTGGTATTTTTTCTTTGGACAGCTCCACACAATCCCCGCCTGACGGCTTGAGCACCGCTCCGGCGGCTGCAACACGCCATCTGCGCTGCAAAAATGCTCGAGAATACACAAAGCATTCTCTGCGCTTTTTGCTTAGCAGCTGGCATGTTTCGCTCGTCGTATCGGTACTCAGGATTATGTGTCACTGTCCTAGTCTCTTATAACGCGGCATACGTTTTCGCCAGTTCCGCCGCATCCTCGGCCTGGGTACCCGCACTTTCGCAGATGATGGTGGGGGCCAGCCCGCGCTCTTTCAGCAGTGCCAGCAGTGGTGCATGGGGCGGGCCGTACTCGGTATCGGCAAAGGTCAGGTGGCACTTCTCGCCGCCCTTGGTGTAGGCGATGCGGGAGAAATGGGCGTGGAACTGCTTTGCCCGTTCATCCCTCAGCCCCGCCTGCAGCGTGTCCAGCAGGGCGGCGTAGTCGGCGGCTGCGGTGCCCTCGGCAAACTGAGTGCCCAGGCTGCGGGCGTACAGGTGGCCAAAATCGATGCAGGGCGTGATGCGCTCATCCACGCCGCACAGGGCCAGCACCTCGTCCAGCGTGCCCAGCTGGTTCACCTTGCCCATCGTCTCGGGGCAGAGGATGCAGTCCCCGTAGCCCGCCTTATCGCAGGCTTTTACGGCGCGCTCCATCGTGTCCAGCGCCTTTTCCAGCGCTTCTTCGCGGCTCTGCTTGCCGCAGGAGCCGGAGTGGAAGATGACCCGCTTACCGCCCAGCGCCTTGACCAGTGCGCAGCTTTGCAGCAGATAGTCGATGCTGTGCAGCCGCTTGTCCTCCTCGAGGCTGGACATGCTGATATAGTAGGGCGCGTGCACCGAGAGGGCGATGCCCCGCGCGGCGCAGGCTTCGCCCAAAGCGTGTGCCTTGTCGTGGGCCAGCCGCACGCCGCGGCCGCACTGGTATTCAAAGGCGGTCAGGCCAAAACCGGCGGTGTAGGCGGCGATGGCGGCGGGATCAAACTTTTTGACGGTGTAGCTGTCCGCCAGGCCGGCCGTGCCAAAACGCGGCTCATTCATGCACAGTCCCTCCCTTTTTATAGTATCGGTCCAGCCAGTAGGGTTCATACTTGCGTTTGAACCGGACAAATTTGTTGCGGTCGCGGGGGGTGCGGGGCAGCAGGTACAGGCAGGGGCAGCCGTACAGCCCGGCGGCCATGCGGTCGGCAAAGATCTGGTCGCCCACCATGGCCATCTGGCTTTTTTTCACGCCCAGACGATGCCGCGCCACCATCAGGCCGATGGTCAGCGGCTTGCAGGCCAGGGGCACCCAATCCAGGCCGATACGCTCGGCAAAAGGGCGCACCCGCTTAGCCGTGTTGTTGGACACGATGGTCAGGCTGATGCCCGCCGCCCGCATCTCGTCCAGCCAGGCCTGCACGGTGGGTTCCAACACCTGGCTGTTATCCCCGGTCAGCGTATTATCCACATCCAACACCAGCGCCGTAATGCCATGCGCTTTCAGATAGTCCGGGTGGATGCACTCAATTTTCCGAAATACGATTTCAGGAGTTAAAATCATAAGCTGCACCTAATTTTTAAAACCCGTCAGCATCGGCGGACATGCGCCGACGATGCTGACACCTCTAGAGCAAAAAGACACATTTTTGTGTCGTCAGGCGCAAAAATGCGCCTTTTTGCGACGGGGTAAGTCCAAGGAAGGGGTTCGGGGTCGCGTCAGCGATGCAAGCCCCAGTGGGGCTTGCAACCGAACGAGCGGTGCCAGCTCTGCTGGCTGGCGGCCATTGTTTTGGCCGCCAAGCGGCAGGAGCGTGGCGCAGCCAAAAGCGACGAACCCCTTCTTTGAGCGCGTTAGCGCCACAGCTTCTCCCAAGTGGTAATATCCAGCGTCGTGCCCGGCAAAACCTCCATCGGCACGGTCTCGGCTTTGCGGAAGCGGCATTTTTTGGCGAAGCCCTCGGCTTTCAGGTCACGGGCCCAGATGCGCAGGTACAGGCGGCTGCGGCCGTCGCCCTCGGCCAGCTTTTGGGCGTAGGCTACAATGCTGCGGCCGATGCCCTGTCCGCGGGCTTTCTCTTTTATAAACAGGCGGCTCAGGCACATGGCGCCGGCGGGGCCCAGGTCCAGGGCAAAGTAGCCCACCGGCTCGGTGCCCAGGTAGATGAGAAAATAGTTGATGACGCCGCTGTGGATCTCGTCATCGGTCAGGATGTCGCTCTGGTACTTATCGGCCAGGGCGGCGGCGACCTTGGGGGTCAGCTTGGTGTAGTGCTGCACAAAAATTTCCTGGGCCAGCTCGGCGACCAGTTGGACGTAGCGGGTCTTGGTGACCTGTTTAAAAGTAGGATTCATAAACGCTCCTTATTTTTCTTCTATGGTGATGCTGGTGCGGGCGGGCATGCAGGCCGCCCAGTCACCGGCGTTTTGCAAAATGCCGAACCCCTCGCATAGGTGGTCGGGGCAGGGGCTGTTCACAAAGGCGATGCCGCCGTTTTCCACATGCAGGTGGACGGTGTAGGTGCCGGTATCGATGTCGTAATCGGCGTTTTGGGATAAGTCGATGCGCTGCTCCACCTGGGGGTCGCCGTAGCGCACCACGGCAACATTGCCGGTGCCGCGCCCGGCATGAGTGGCCAGCCAAAGCCCGGCGGCCGCTGCCAGCACGGCGAGGGTGAACAGCAGTTCCTTTTTGTATTTGCCCATATTACCCCTCGTCAAATTCCAGTTCCAATTGCAGGCCGTCATACCCGGCTGCTGCCGCGGGGTATTGGGTCCGGGCGGCGGCCAGGCCGGGGGCAGGGTCGGTGACGGCGGCGCTGTAGTGGGTCAGCCACAGGCGGCGGACCTTGGCTTCAGCGGCCAGCGCACCGGTCTCCCGACAGGTAGCGTGGCCGTAGAGTTTCGCCTTGGGCAGGTCGGTGTCGTCGGCGTAGGTCGAGTCCATGCACAGCAGGTCCGCGCCCCGGGCAGCTTCCAGCACGGCGGGGCAGGGGCGGGTATCGGTGGCGTACACCACGGTCAGCCCCCGGCGGGGCGGGCCTAATACGTCGCCCGGCGCAAAGCCGCCGATGCTCTGCCCGGCCTGCAGCACCCGCCAGTATTCCAGCGGGATACCCGCGGCCTTGGCCCGTGCGGCGTCGAACCGCCCGGCCCGGGGCAGGTGCAGCCGGTAGCCGCAGCAGGGCACGCGGTGCTTGAGGGGGAACGGCGTGACCGTCAGGCCTGCTTCTTTGCATGTGCCCTCGGCGATCTTCCACGCGACAGGGTAGGGCAGCGGCCCGGCTAAGGCCATGATGGCCGCCGCAATACTCTCCTGCCCCGGCGGGCCGTAGATCGTCAGCGGTGCGGTGCGGTTCAGGCTGGCCAGTGTTTGCAGCAGGCCCGGCAGGCCCAAAATGTGGTCGCCGTGGTAATGGGTCAGCAGTACGGCATCGATGCGGTAGGAGCTCACGCCGTATTTCCGCAGGCTGACCTGGGTGCCCTCGCCGCAATCCAGCAGCAGGGTATGGCCCTGCACCGTCACAGCCAGGGACGCCAGCGCCCGGTCCGGCAGGGGTTGTGTGCCGCCCGTGCCCAATAGGGTAAGCTGCATCATATTCGCACCGCCTTTCTGCGGGCGAGCAATGCTCGCCCCTACAAATGTTTGCGTGGCCCGGCGGGCCGATGCAAGCATCGGCCCCTACAGAAAATAGCAGCCGTCAAATCGCCAATTCCACACAATTTAACATCTTATTATAGCACAAAAATGGGCGCTGCAAAGTGGCTGGGCGAAATCTTGGCAAAACTTACTATATTTATAATAAGGTAAAAAGGCACAATCGTAAAAACTGGCAGGGAAATTTTGAAATTTCTTTCACATTTTGTACATGCCCTGCCGATTGACAAACCCCGACATATATCTTATAATTATTAAGATTCCGGTTATAAACGATGGTGTTTGTGCAGCCGCAACCTCCATCGGTTTTTTTGTTCCCTCAAATGTCCGCGGCATGGCTACAAACGTGTTCGCGCACTGTGGGACTTTAAAGAGATATGCCGGGTTCACCCTGAAACTGTATTTCATTAGGAAACGGAGTGGCACTAAACCATGGCGAAGTATATCGTCAAGCGCGTAGCAATGGGCATTTTCAGTGTGTTTATTGTTGCGACCCTTACCTTTTTCATCATGAACCTGGTCCCCGGCGGTCCGTTCGTGGCGGAAAAGTCCATCAGTAAAGCAGCCCAGCAGGCCCTGGCCGAAAAGTACGGCCTGGACAAACCCCTGGGGGCGCAGTACCTCAACTACATGAACAGCCTGATCCACGGCGACATGGGCCTGAGCCTGAAACAGCGCGGCCGTACTGTCAACCAGATCATCTTCTCCAAGCTGCCGGTCTCTGCCCGCACGGCTGGGCTGGCTGTGCTGGTCGCCCTGTGCGTCGGCATACCGCTGGGCTGTATATCTGCCTATAACCGAGGGAAATGGGCCGATAACCTGATTATCGTGCTGGCGACCTGCGGCATCGCCATCCCCAGCTTTATCTCCAGTGTCGTGCTGTTGTACACGTTCGGCATGAACCTGAAGATCCTGCCTACCGTCGGCCTGAACGAGCCCGCCGCTTACATCATGCCCGTGACCGCGCTGGCCATTTACCCCACCGCCTACATCACCCGCCTGATGCGCTCGAGCCTTTTGGATGTTATGGGCCAGGATTACATGCGCACCGCCCGCGCCAAGGGTGTGTCCAGCGTCAAGATCCTGTTCAAGCATGCGCTGCGCAACGCCATCCTGCCTGTCGTCACCTACGTCGGCCCCATGCTGGCCGGTTTGATGACCGGTTCCTTCGTTGTGGAAAAGATCTTCTCCATCCCGGGCCTGGGCCGCGATTTCGTGTCCGCCATCACCAACCGTGACTACACCATGATCATGGGCACCACCATCCTGCTGGCTGCCCTGGTCATCGTGGCCAACGTCATCGTTGATATTCTGTATAAGGTCATCGACCCGCGCATCAAGCTGAAGTAAGGAGGAGCAGACAAATGGAAAATCTGAAAAAGAATCCGTTGAGCCTGCAACTCAACGTCGAGGACTTTGCCCCCGCATCCAACGACGAGAAAAAAAGCCTTGTCGTCATGCGCGAGAGCGTCAACTTCTGGAAGGACGGCCTGCGCCGCCTGCGCAAAAACAAGATCGCCATGTTCAGCCTGGTGGTCATCATCCTGATTGCAATTTTCGCCTACGTGCTGCCCTCTTTCTGGCCCTACAGCTACGAGCAGCAGATCAAAGGCAGCAACAACCTGGCCCCGTTTGAGTATTCTGCCGCCGAGCAGAAGCTCATCGACTCCGGCGAAAAGGTCTTCCCCCACATCCTGGGCACCGACCGTATGGGCCGTGACTTCGCCGTCCGCGTTATGATGGGCACCCGCGTGTCCCTGTCCGTCGGCCTGCTGGCCTCCGTGCTGGTGCTGCTCATCGGCGCCACCTACGGCGCTGTGTCGGCCTTTGCAGGCGGCTGGGTCGATAACATCATGATGCGTATCACCGATATTTTGTACACCATCCCGGACATCCTGCTCATCATCCTGCTGGCTATGGCCATCAAGGAACCGCTGGAGAACCTGGCTACCCAGCCCGGCTTTGGCTGGATGCAGAAGCTTGGCCCCAACATGGTGTCCATCTTCATCATCTTTGCTTTGCTGTACTGGGTCGGCATGGCGCGTATCGTGCGCTCTCAGGTGCTTACGCTGAAAGAGAGCGAGTATGTCACCGCTGCCCGCGCCCTGGGCGCTTCCGGCGGCCGTATCATCAAAAAGCACCTGCTGACCAACTGCATCGGCACCCTGATCGTTACAACCACGCTGCAGATCCCCTCCTCCATCTTTACCGAGAGCTACCTGAGCTTCCTGGGCTTGGGCGTTGCGGCCCCCATGCCGTCTCTGGGCTCTCTGGCCACCGATGCTGTTAAGGGCATGAACACCTATCCCGTGCTGCTGATCGCCCCCGCGCTGATGATCAGCCTGATGATCCTGGTGTTCAACCTGTTCGGCGACGGCCTGCGCGATGCCTTTGACCCGAAACTGAAGAGCTAAAGAGGGGAGGAAGAAATCATGAGCGAAAAAATTCTTGAGATCAAGGACGAACGCCTGTCCTTCTTCACCCCCGCCGGTGAGGTCAAGGCACTGAACGGCGTGTCCTTCAGCATGAACCAGGGCGATGTGCTGGGTATCGTCGGTGAGTCCGGCTCCGGCAAATCCGTCACTGCTTATTCTATCATGGGCCTTACGGCCTATCCCGGCCGCCTGGTGGGCGGCACCGTGTGGTTCAACGGCCACCAGATCGACAAGATGACCGAGAAAGAGTTCCGCAAGATCCGCGGCAACGAAGTCTCCATTATCTTCCAGGACCCCATGACCAGCCTGAACCCGGTGTACACCATCGGCAACCAGATCGTGGAGGTCATCCTGCTGCACACCAAAAAGTCCAAGCAGGAAGCCTGGACCCGCGCCAAGGAACTGCTGGAGCTGGTCGGCATCAACGAGCCGGAGCGCCGCCTGAAGCAGTACCCCCATGAGCTGTCCGGCGGTATGCGCCAGCGTGTCATGATCGCCATCGCGCTGGCCTGCGAGCCGAAGCTGCTGATCGCTGACGAGCCGACCACCGCGCTGGACGTGACCATCCAGGCACAGATTTTGGAACTGATGAACGACCTGCGCCACAAGCTGGGCATGAGCATCATCATGATCACCCACGACCTGGGCGTTGTGGCCCAGATGTGCGAGAAGATCGCCGTTATGTACGCCGGCCACATCGTGGAGTACGGCACCACCGACGAGATCTTCTACAACCCCCAGCACGAGTACACCAAGGGCCTGATCAACTCCATCCCCAAGCTGAACGCCGAGGAGAAGGAGCGCCTGGTGCCCATCGAGGGCCAGCCCGTTGACCTGCTGAACCCGCCGGCCGGCTGCCCCTTTGCACCCCGCTGCAAGAGCTGCATGAAGATCTGCCTGAGCAAGATGCCGCCCAAGACCGAACTGAGCGACACCCATTACACCCATTGCTGGCTGCGCCAGAAAGAAGAATTTGAGAAAGGGGGCAAAGCCGAATGAGCGAGAATCTGGTTGAAGTAAAGCACCTGCAGCAGTATTTTCCCGCCGGCGGCGTGGGCAAAAACAAGCGCTATGTGCAGGCTGTGGACGACGTAAGCTTTGCCATTCGCAAGGGCGAGACCCTGGGCCTGGTCGGCGAGTCCGGCTGCGGTAAGACCACCACCGGCCGTACCCTGCTGCGCCTGTACGAGCCCACCGACGGCACCGTCATCTACGATGGCAAGGTGCTGTTTGATAAAGAAAAGAAGATCGCGGTGGACATGCTACCCTACCGCCGCCGCATGCAGATCGTCTTTCAGGATCCGTATGCCAGCCTGGACCCCCGTATGACCATCGGTGATATTGTGGGCGAGGGCATCGACATCCATCACCTGTGCGACAACGCCAAGGACCGCCACGACAAGATCATCTCCCTGCTGGAGCGTGTCGGCCTGAACAGCGAGCACGCCAACCGCTACCCCCACGAGTTCTCCGGCGGCCAGCGCCAGCGTGTCGGCATCGCCCGCGCCCTGGCGGTGGACCCTGAGTTCATCGTCTGCGACGAGCCTGTCTCCGCCCTGGATGTTTCTATTCAGGCCCAGGTCGTCAACATGTTCGAGGACCTGCAGCAGGATATGGGCCTGACCTATCTGTTCATCGCCCATGACCTGAGCGTTGTCAAGCACATTTCCAACCGCATCGGCGTTATGTACCTGGGCAAGCTGGTGGAGCTGGCCGACAGCTTTGAGCTGATCGCTCACAGCGTCCACCCCTACACCCGCAGCCTGATCTCGGCCATCCCTGTGGCGGACCCCAAGACCGCCCGCGCAAGCCACCGTATCGTGCTGCAGGGTGACGTGCCCAGCCCCCTGAACCCGCCGAGCGGCTGCCGTTTCCGCACCCGTTGCCCCTACGCCGACGAGCGCTGCGCCGCCGAGGTGCCGGAGTTCAGGGAAGTCTCCGGCGGCCACTGGGCTGCCTGCCATCATCTGGATAAGGTGAAGTAAGCTTTAAATTTTGAGAGCCACCGCAAAGGTGCGGCCTGCCAGGGCTGCTACCTTGCGGTGGCTCTTTTTATAACCGCATCTTGCTTTTATGTGTTCCTTTGGGAACCACAAAAGGAACCGAAAAGGATCCCGCTGCCTTCGATAGGGGGCCGATTCGGGGGCTGCCACCCCTAAAAAACCTCATCGGAAAATGATTGATCCCTTCGGGGGCAAATTCCTCTATGGCCGATAGAGAATGTAGGAGCGAACATGGTTCGCCCGCGGGTGTGTCCCGCGGGTGTGTGCGGTGTTGCCCTAACTTTACGGGCTCGCCCCTGCATTACTTGCAAAACTTATGGCAGCGCCACTCCCAATTCGTTACAAGCTTGTCCACCGTACACGTACAGAATACAAAATATACACTTCGTCCACGGTTGGCGTACAGAATATACACAAATATACACGATTTTGGCATATATTTGCATATTTGCGTTTCAAAAAGGTTACAAAAACAGCATACCTATTGCCAATGCAGGAGGGCATGGGGTATAGTATATGTATTCTTTCCACTGCGGACACACAAATGTCCTACGGGGGAAACGGGTAAGTATATTTTATATGGAGGGAAAATCACCAATGAAGATGAAGAACATCGCCGCCGTGGCTATGGCTGGCTGCATGGCTGCTTCCTTGGCTGCCTGCGGTTCTTCCGCAGCTTCCACCGACACCGCTGCTTCCAGTTCTGCTGCGACCGCAGAATCCACCGAAGCCACCGAGGCTACCGGCGCTTCCGCAGACGGCTTTACCGTCCAGCTCGGCCCCAACCCCGAGACCCTGGACCCGGCCCTGAACAGCTCTATCGACGGTGCCAACACCATCATCACCACCTTCGAGCCCCTGCTGCTGATCGACGAGAACAACGAGGTCGTTCCCGGCCAGGCTGAACTGCCTGAAGTCAGCGAGGACGGCCTGACCTGGACCTTCACCATGAAGGACGGCCTGAAGTGGAGCGATGGTTCTGACCTGACCGCTAAGGATTTCGAGTACTCCTTCAAGCGTCTGGCCTGCCCCGACACCGCTGCCCCCTACGGCGAGACCGTTGTCGGCATGATCGACGGTTATGACGATGCCATCGGCAACCCCGATGCAGACGGCAACACCACCACCGATCCCGACTGGGATGCCCTGAACGTCCATGCCAGCGAGGACGGCAAGACCCTGACCGTTCAGCTGTCTTACCCCTGCTCCTACTTTGACAAGCTCTGCGCTTTTGCCGCTATGAGCCCTGTCCAGGAGGCCACCATTGAGGCTAACGGCGATGCTTGGTGCACCGAGCCCGATACCTTCATCTGCAACGGCCCCTACTACATTTCTGATTGGATTCCTTCCGAGCGCATCGTGCTGACCAAGAACCCCTATTACGTTGGTGGCTGGGATTCCAGCAAGATCGTCTCTGACACCATCACCCTGCTGCTGCTGGAAGATTCCAGCGCTTCCTACACTGCTTACAACAGCGGCGAGGCCCAGCTGGTCAAGGACGTTCCCACCGATGAGATCCCCAGCCTGACCAAGGCTGAGGACGGCGGCGACTTCTATGTCGACACCATCCTGGGCACCTACTACATCAGCCTGAACGACCAGCGCGAGCCGTTCACGGATGCCAAGGTCCGTAAGGCTCTGAGCCTGGCCATCGACCGTGACTACGTTGCCAACACCATCATGCAGGGCACCTACGAGCCGGCTTACAACTTCGTTGGCCCCGGCATCGTCGATGAGACCGGCATGTTCTACGACAACGCCAACGGCGGCGAGCGCTACATCAGCGAGGACTACGAGGCAAACCTCGAGGAAGCCAAGAGCCTGCTGGCTGATGCTGGTTATCCCGATGGCGAAGGCTTCCCCACCATCACCTACAGCGCTAACGATGCCGGTTACCACGTCCCCGTTGCTGAGTACGTCCAGCAGGCTTGGGGCGACCTGGGTATCACTGTGAACATCGACAAGGTCGAGTGGGCCAGCTTCCTGCCCCTGCGCCGCGCCGGTGACTATGACGTCAGCCGTAACGGTTGGGTCATGGACTACAACGATCCTTCCAACATGATCGAGCTGTTCTACTCCACCAACGGCAACAACGATGGTAAGTACAACAACCCTGAGTTCGATGCCGCCATCGATGCTTCCAAGGTCGCTGACAAGGCTGTCCACTTCCAGAAGCTGCACGAGGCTGAGGACATCCTGATGGAGGACGCCGCTGCCATCCCCGTTGCTTACTACACCGACTTCTGGCTGCAGAGCCCCTCTCTGAAGGGCACCTGGCACAGCCCCTACGGCTACTGGTACCTGCAGTACGGTTATGTTGAGGAGTAATCTCCCCGGCGTTGCCTGCTGACAAATAGCTGAATAACCGCACCCTTGATGCGTGAGCATTGGGGGTGCGGTTTTTGTTTTATAGGGCGGAACACCGGATGCCGCCCCATGCCGCCCTATAAAAAACGACAAAAATGACAAAAGTGTTACAATCGACCCCTCCTGTTGTAATCGCAGGGCGGACAGGAGTATAATTGCTACTGTTCGCCGCTTTAAAGAACTGCGGTGGTAAACTATCTATTGTAAGATTTAGGAAGGAAAAAGCATCATGAAAATGCGCAACATTGCTGCAGCTGCTATGGCTGGCGCTCTGGCTGTGTCTCTGGCTGCCTGCGGTTCCTCCGCAAGCACCGGCGCCGCCAACGCTACCGGCGAGGCTGCTGACGCTGCCGAAGCAGGTTCCACCGGTTTTACCGTCCAGCTCGGCCCCAACCCCGAGACCCTGGACCCGGCCCTGAACGCTGCCGTCGACGGCGGCAACACCCTCATCACCATCGAGGAGCCCCTGCTCATCATCGACGAGAACAACGAAGTCCAGCCCGGCCAGGCCGAGAGCTACGAAGTCAGCGACGACGGCCTGACCTGGACGTTCCATATGCGTGACGGCCTGAAGTGGAGCGACGGCTCTGACCTGACCGCTGCTGACTTTGAGTACAGCTTCAAGCGCCTGGCCAACCCTGACACCGCCGCCCCCTATGCCGAGACTGTTGTCGGCATGATCGACGGCTACCAGGATGCCATCGGCAACCCCGATGCAGACGGCAACACCACCACCGACCCCGATTGGGATGCCCTGAACGTCCATGCCAGCGAGGACGGCAAGACCCTGACCGTCCAGCTGTCTTACCCCTGCTCCTACTTTGATAAGCTGGCTTCCTTCGTGGCCACTTCTCCGGTACAGCAGGCTACCGTGGAGGCCAACGGCGATTCCTGGTGCACCGAGCCTGACACCTACGTCTGCAACGGCCCCTACATGATCACCGAGTGGATCCCCTCCGAGCGTATCGTTCTGAGCAAGAACCCCTACTACGTTGGCGGCTGGGATTCCAGCAAGATCGTCTCTGACACCATCACCCTGCTGCTGCTGGAGGATTCCAGCGCTTCCTACGCTGCTTACAACAGCGGCGAGGCCCAGCTGGTCAAGGACGTCCCCACCGATGAGATCCCCAGCCTGACCAGAGCCGAGGACGGCGGCGACTTCTACCTGGACGAGATCATGGGCACCTACTACATCTCCCTGAACGATCAGGAAGAGCCCTTCACCGATGTCCGCGTCCGTAAGGCTCTGAGCCTGGCCATCGACCGCGACTACGTTGCCAACACCATCATGCAGGGCATCTACACCCCCGCTACCGCTCTGGTAGGCCCCGGCATCGTGGACGCGAACGGCTACTTCATGGACAACGCCAACGGCGGCGAGCCCTACATCAGCGATGACTACGCGGCCAACCTCGAGGAGGCCAAGAGCCTGCTGGCTGAGGCCGGTTACCCGGATGGCGAGGGCTTCCCCACCATCACCTACAGCGCCAACGATTCCGGCTACCACATCCCCGTTGCCGAGTACCTGCAGCAGGCTTGGGGTGAGCTGGGCATCACCATGAACATCGACAAGGTCGAGTGGTCCAGCTTCATCCCCATGCGCCGCGCCGGTGACTACGATATCAGCCGTAACGGTTGGTCCATGGACTACAACGATCCCTCCAACATGCTGGAACTGTTCACCACCAACAACGGCAACAACGACGGCAAGTACGCCAACCCCGAGTTCGACCAGGTCATTGAGGATTCCCGCGTTGCTGACAAGACTACTCACTTCGAGAAGCTGCACGAGGCCGAGGACATCCTGATGAACGATGCCGCCTGCATCCCCGTTGCTTACTACAACGACTTCTGGCTGCAGAGCCCCTCTCTGAAGGGCACCTGGCACAGCCCCTACGGCTACTGGTACCTGCAGTACGGTTATATCGAGGAGTGATCTCCTCTTAAAAGGCTCCCTTGTGTAAAGGGAGGCTTGGGCGGCTGCTAACCGCATACTGAACCTCAAAAATCCCCCTTACCGTTTGGTGAGGGGGATTTTGCTGTAAAAGGCTCCCCTCTAGGGGAGCCATTTGTACATATAAAACTTACGCGCCCAGGGTGGCCGCCATCACAGCCTTGATGGTGTGCATGCGGTTCTCGGCTTCCTGGAAGACGATGGACTGCGGGCCGTTGAAGACCTCGTCGGTCACTTCCATGGCGTCGCGGTTGAACTTCTCGCCCATCTCCTTGCCCACGGCGGTCTTGTGGTCGTGGTAGGCGGGCAGGCAGTGCATGAACACGGCGCGGGGCTTGGCCTTGGCCATCAGTTCGGCGTTGACCTGGTAGGGGGACAGGGCCTCGATGCGATCGGCCCAGACTTCCACCGGCTCGCCCATGCTGACCCACACGTCGGTGTAGATGACATCCGCACCGGCCACAGCGTTGGTGTCCTCGGACAGGGTGATGGAGGCGCCGCTGCGCTCGGCAAACTCTTTGCACTTTTCCACCAGGGCGGGGTCAGGCCAGTAAGCCTTGGGGGCGCAGGCCACGAAATCCAGGCCCATCTTGGCGCAGCCGATCATCAGGCTGTTGCCCATGTTGTAGCGGGCGTCGCCCATGTAGGCAAACTTGAGGCCCTGCAGCTTGCCGAAATGCTCCCGCAGGGTGAGGAAGTCGGCCAGGATCTGGGTGGGGTGGTACTCGTTGGTCAGGCCGTTCCAGACGGGCACGCTGGCATACCTGGCCAGCTCCTCCACGATGGCCTGGCCGTAGCCGCGGTACTCGATGCCCTCAAACATGCCGGAAAGCACCTGGGCGGTGTCGGCGATGGACTCCTTTTTGCCGATCTGGCTGCCGGTGGGGTCCAGGTAGGTGGTGCCCATGCCCAGATCGTGGGCGGCGACCTCAAAGCTGCAGCGGGTGCGGGTGGAAGTTTTCTCAAAAATGAGCGCCACGTTTTTGCCGCGCAGCGTATCGTGGGGGATGCCGGCCTTCTTTTTGGCTTTCAGCTCAGCAGCCAGGTCCAACAGGCTGCCGATCTCGGCCGGGGTAAAGTCCAACAGCGTTAAAAAGTCGCGTCCGATCAGGTCCATGGTGGGGAACCTCCTTTAAATATATACTGTATAACTGAATAATTATACATGCTATTATACCACTTTCCGTGTGGGGTTGCAAGTGGTATAATAAAAAGTAAGAATGGTGGGCACAGCCTAAAGGCCCCCCCTTGTGCAAAGGGAGGCTTTTTAAGGGGATTCCAACCGGAGAGGAGATGCGCAATGTCCAGGATATTTTTCCACGTGGATGTCAACTCGGCGTTTTTGTCTTGGTCGGCCATCAAGCATCTGCGGGACGGCGAGGACGTGGACCTGCGCACCATCCCGGCGGTGGTGGGCGGCGACGAAGCCCAGCGCCATGGCGTCGTGCTGGCCAAGAGCGGCCCCGCCAAGAAATACGGCATCAAAACCGGCGAAAGCCTGTTTGCCGCCCGCACCAAGTACCCGGGCATCAAGGTGGTGCCGCCGGACTTCGACTTTTACGTGCAGAAGAGCAAGGCGATGATCGCGATTTTGCAAGATTATACGCCCGATGTGGAGCAGTACAGCATCGACGAAGCCTTCCTGGACATGACCGGCACCGAGCAGCTCTTCGGCCCGCCGCTGACTGTGGCCCACGCCATCCGCCAGCGCATTTATAGGGAGCTGGGGTTCACCGTCAACGTGGGCGTAGCGCCCAACCGCCTGCTGGCCAAGATGGCCTCAGACTTTGAAAAGCCCGACAAGGTGCATACGCTCTTCCCCGAGGAAGTGCCCGCCAAGATGTGGCCGCTGCCGGTGGGGGATTTGTTCGGCGTGGGACCCAGCGCAGCGCGGCGGCTGAACGCCTGGGGCGTGTATACCATCGGTGAGCTGGCGGCCATGGACCGCGACACGGCGGTGCAGCTGTTTGGTACCCGGGGCGACACGCTGTGGAACTACGCCAACGGCCGTGAGGCCGACCCGCTGACCAAGCAGCGCGCCAGGGACAACAGCTACGGCAACAGCGTGACGATGCCGAAAGATCTGGAGAAGCCCGAACAGGCCGACGCCACGATGCTGGCGTTGTGTGACTCGGTAGGGCGGCGGCTGCGGCGGGACGGCAAGACCGCCCGCGTGGTGACGGTGCAGCTGGTGGACAACGCGTTCCGCCGCACCAGCCACCAGACTACGCTGCCCAATCCGACCAACTCCACCGACCGGCTGTACCACGTGGCCGTCGAGCTGATGCGCCAGATGTGGCCCGCCCGGCCGGTGCGGCTGGTGGGTGTCAGCGCCGAAAAAACCAGCAACGACAACTTTGAGCAGATGGATCTATTTACCGACACCGCCCGGCTGGACAAACAGGAAAAGCTGGACCGCACCGCCGATGCCCTGCGGAAAAAATTTGGCGGCGCCGTGGTGACCCGAGCCAAGCTTTTGATGGACGACGCAGAGAAGCCGAAAGCGCTTGGCGCGGCGAAAAATAAAGATTGATAGTTTGTGCCTGACCGGCCCTGCCTACCTTGCGGCAGGGCCTTTTTTAACGGCTTCTAGCCGCTATGCGTACTCTTTTGTGACCAAAAGAGTACCAGAAAAGTCCCGCTACTTCCGAGGCGCGGGGCACGGCTTAGGGGCTGCTCGCCCCTAAGAACCCCAAAGCGGAGGTCGAAGGACCCAAAAGCTAAAAAATGCAGGAGTGCTGCATTTTTCTTAACGCTTTTGTGTCCTTCTCCAGATTGGCCCCTCCGGGGCCGAAACGGGGCGTCGAGGACGCCGCCCCCTCCGTCTGGTTTGTTGAGATTGTAGGGGCGCACAATGTGCGCCCGTAGAATTTGGCGTAACCACATAACTGCACGGGCGAACACTGTTCGCCCCTACAGCCTCTACACCCTTATGTTTTGGCCCCGGAGGGGTCAATGTGGGAAGAGGAAAAAATCCGTTAAGAAAAATGCAGCACTCCTGCATTTTTTAGGATTTTTTTCTCTGACCCTCCTCTTTGGGGTTCCTAGGGGCGAGTAGCCCCTAGGCCGGGGTTCGCTGCCTCGGAACAGCGAGACTTTTTTCGTTTCCTTTTTTGGTCACAAAAAAGGAAAGCCTTGCGGATAGATGCCATTCTATCGAGGTGTCCGCCGCAAGGTGGCGGAACACCGAAAGCCGCAACTTAAAATAAACAAACAAAAAGAAACACCCCGCCGTTCCCGGCAGGGTGCCCCGAATAAGGAAAAATCAGGAGGAAATTGGTTAAGTTACTTGCCCAGGTGCCAGATGTCGGCATTGTACTCGGCAATGGTACGGTCGCTGCTGAACATGCCCGCCTTGGCGATGTTGATCAGGCACTTGCGGCGCCAGCCCAGCGGGTCGTAGGCGTAGTCGGCCAGGGCCTGGCCCTTGCGAACCACGTAGGCGTTGAAGTCTGGCAGGGTCTGGAACCAATCCTTGTGGATCAGCTCGTCGTGCAGGCGCTGCAGGTTCTCGGCATTGCCGGCGGCCAGCATTTCGGGGCCGGTCAGGAAGTCGATGGCGCGGCGGATGTTGGGGTCGCCCTCGTACCACTGGGCGGCGCAGTAATCGGCGGCCTCGTAACGGTGGATGACCTGGTCGGAGGTCTGGCCGAAGATGTAGATATTGTCGTTGCCCACCTGCTGGCTGATCTCGACGTTGGCGCCGTCCATGGTGCCCAGGGTCAGGGCGCCGTTCAGCATGAACTTCATGTTGCCGGTGCCGGAAGCCTCCTTGGAGGCCAGGGAAATCTGCTCGGACAGGTCGCAGGCGGGGATGAGCTTCTCGGCGGCGGTGACGTTGTAGTTCTCCACAAACACCACCTGCAGCCAGGGGCTGACCTCGGGGTCAGCGGCGATGACCTTGGACAGGGTCAGCAGGGCGTGGATGATGTCCTTGGCGATGATGTACGCCGGGGCGGCCTTGGCGCCGAAGATGCTGACCAGCGGGGTAGCCGGGGTGTGGCCGGCCTTGATCTCGTAATACTGGTGGATGAGGTAGAGCAGGTTGAGCTGCTGGCGCTTGTACTCATGCAGGCGCTTGGACTGGATGTCGAACATGGCGTCGGTGTTGACGGTCACGCCCTGGGTGCGCTGCAGCCAGTCGGCCAGCGCCTTCTTGTTGTCAGCCTTCACCTTGGAGAAGCGCTGCAGCATGTCCACGTCGTCCTTGTAGGCCAGCAGCTTTTCCAGCTCAGTGGCATCCTTGCGGAAGCCGGAGCCGATGAGCTCCTCGATCAGGCTGGTCAGGGCAGGGTCGCACTCCAGCAGCCAGCGGCGGAAGGTGATGCCGTTTGTCTTATTGTTGAATTTCTCGGGGTACAGCTCGTAGAAACCGTGCAGCTCGGAGTTCTTCAGGATCTCGGTGTGCAGGTAGGCCACGCCGTTGGTGGAGTGGGTGAAGTGGATGTCCATGTGGGCCATGTGGACGCGGTCGTCCTTGTCGATGATGGCCAGGCTCTCGTCCTCGGTGCGGGTGCGGGCCAGCTCGTCCAGCTTCTCGATGATGGGCATCAGCTGCGGGGCCACGGCATCCAGGTAGGCGCGGGGCCACTTCTCCAGGGCTTCGGCCAGGATGGTGTGGTTGGTGTAGGCGCAGGTCTTGGTGACAATTTCCACAGCTTCGTCAAATTCAATGCCCTTCTCGCCCAGCAGGCGGATCAGCTCGGGGATGACCATGCTGGGATGGGTGTCGTTGATCTGGATGGCGGCGTAGTCGGCCAGGTCATGGTAGTTGCAGCCGCGGGCGGCGCATTCGGCCAGGATGAGCTGGGCACCGGCACTGACCATCAGGTATTGCTGGTAAACGCGCAGGCGGCGGCCGGCCTCGTCGCTGTCATCGGGGTACAGGAACAGCGTCAGGTTCTTGTCGATGTCGGTCTTGTCAAACTGGATGCCGTCATGGACGATCGTCTCATCGATGGTGTCCAGGTCGAACAGGTTCAGGGTGTTGGTGCGGCCCTGGTAGCCGGTGACGGCCAGCTTGTACAGGCGGGCGGTGTACTCCTTGCCGGCCAGCTCGACCGGGTAGGTAACGTCGGTCTTTTCGGCCCAGCTGTGGTTGGTCAGCCAGGGGTCGGGCAGCTCGTTCTGCACGCCCTTCGCGAAGGACTGGTGGAACAGGCCGAAGTGGTAACGCAGGCCCACGCCGTCGCCGGGCAGGTTGAGGGTGGCCAGTGAATCCAGGAAGCAGGCGGCCAGGCGGCCCAGACCGCCGTTGCCAAGGCTCGGCTCCGGCTCAACTTCCTCAATGTCGGACAGGTTCTTGCCCGCAGCGGCCAAAGCGTCGCGGACGTCATCGTACAGCCCTAAGTTGATCAGGTTGTTGGACAGCAGCTTGCCGATCAGGAACTCGGCGCTGATGTAGTAGAGCTTGCGGCCGGTGACGGGCCGGACCTTCTCGGCGCTCTGCTCGCGGACGATGTCCAGCAGGGCGAGGTAGATCTCCTGGTCGGTGCTTTCGGCCAGGGCTTTGCCGGTCAGGGCTTCGATGGCGGCGGTCATATTCATAACGTATCCCTCCATGTGGTTTGCGTTTGGCTTTGTATTTGTTTGCTATGCTTAAGGTATACCACATTTTCAGGGGCGGATTCTTGCGTTATCCCTGCAACTTATGGTACAATCCTATCATGGAGGGCAAAAGCATGGAAAATCAACCAACTTTGCGGGAAACCAAAAAGCACGGCGCAGCGTGGTTCCCGTTCAACATCTATCCCTGCGCCATCCCGCTGGATTTTACCCAGGTGGCCCTGCATTGGCAGGACAGCATGGAGCTGGTGTTCGTGAAAAAAGGACGCGGCATCGTGCAGGCAGGTCTGACCAGCTACACCGCCGCGGCGGGGGACATCTATGTGTTTGCCCCCGGCGTACTGCACGCCCTGCGCCAGCTGGACAATGAGCGGATGGAGTACGAAAATATCATTTTCGATTTGGAGCTGCTGGGCGGCAGCGGCGACGTGGCGGCGGAAAAATACCTGCTGCCCCTGCAAAGCGGCCGCCTGGCCCTGCCCATGCGTTTAACGCCCGATGACTGGAGTTATGACTGGGCGGCAAACTGTCTGCGCGCAGCCGAGGAATTTAATAAGATAAAGGACATTGGCTACGAGCTGTGCATAAAGGGCGAACTGCTGTTGTTTTTGGCGGCTTTAGTGGGCCGCGAAGGCGACCTGCCCCCTGTCGACAACGCCGACACCCGGCGGCTAAAGACGGCTTTGCAGCTGGTGGAGGAGCACTACATGGAAGATATTTCCATCGACCGCGCGGCCGCCGCCTGCGGGTGCAGTGCCAGCCACTTTATGCGGTGGTTCAAGGCCATGACGGCCCAGAGCTTTACCGCGTTTTTGAATGAGCACCGGCTCAATGCGGCGGCGGCGGCCTTACGCGCGGGGGATGATACCGTGTTGGCGATTGCGGAAAGCTGCGGGTTTGAAAACCTTTCCTATTTTAATAGAATGTTTAAGAGGAGGTTTGGGTTGACACCCCGGGAGTACCGCGGGAGATAATATGAATAGTGCGCCCTTCCGGCGGCTCTGCATTGCGCCCCTCTCCTTTTTTATCTTAACAACCGCCAAACAACTATATAAAGTTGTAAATATGGCTTGATTTCTTCTTTTACTCGTTGTATAATACTACTATTAGTTGTTCACACCAAAACTGCAGCGAAAGGAGAAATCACATGGAAGAAAACCAAACTGTCCCGGTAATGATTCCCGAGGGGGATTTTGCGGCGTTTCTGGAGGGGGAGAAGGTGGAAACGCTGTTGTCGCCGCTGGGGTATGCTTATTGCGCCGAGGGCCAGGACGCCGACCTCCGCGTGAAACGCCTGGAGCGCCTGGAAGTCACGGCCCGCCAGCGCGGCGCGACCCCGGCGCAGATGGAGGACTGGCGCATGCTGCGAGACCGCGAGCTGGACGTCGAGTGGATGCTCAACCGCGACTCGGTGCGCAGCAAGGCCCGCTGGGTGGCACTGCAGGGCAGCCTGCTGCAAACCATCGCCAGCGTGCAGCCCCGCGAGGCCGAGTATCTCGCGGAACCCTATCTGCCCCGCGGCATGATCACCATCCTGGCCGGGCACGCGGGCCAGGGCAAAACCACGCTGGCACTCTGGCTGGCCAGTCACGTGTCCAACGGCGACCTGATGCCCGGCGGCAAGCCCGGCAACGTCTACTATTTCACTACCGAAAACGACGAAAGCATCGTGCTGCGCCCCCGCCTGGAAGCCATGGACGCCCGGCTGGACAGGGTCATGGTCATGCGGTCCGATGCCCGCCAGCTGACCCTGACCGACCCGCGGCTGTTTGAGATGCACAAAATTTTCGATGGCAAGCCGGACCTCATCGTATTTGACCCTGTGCAAAGCTACGTGGGCAAAAAGCTGGACATGAACCGTACCGACGATGTGCGCTTCATGATGGACAACCTGAACAAGCTGCTGCACGCCACCAACGCCGCCGTGGTGCTGATTTGCCACACCAAAAAAGCCCCGATGGGTTTTAACGGGCGGCCCTGCGAGCTGATCAACGGCTCCAGCGATTTCGTCAACGCGGCCCGCAGCGTCTGCTTTTTGGGGCGCGACCCCGCCCGGCCGGACGTCTGCGTGGTGGCCCAAGAGAAGAACTCGCTGGGGCTGCCGGGGGCCAGCCTGGCCTTTACCATCGGTGAGGACGGCGCGGTGCATTGGAGCGACGAGGAATGTGAGCTGACCGCCGCGCAGATTTTGACTTACAGCGACGAAAAGCGCCGCCACGCCGCCCGCCCCAGCGAGCGGGCCCAGGCGGCTCTGCGCGATCTGCTGGCAAAAAACGAAAAAATGCGCAGCACAGATATTTTAGAGGCTTGCGCTAAGCAGGGCATCAGCCGCAGCGCCGTCTACCGTGCGCGGGATGAATTGCCAATACAGAAACAGCGCACAGGAATGGGCAGCTTTTGGAGCATGCCCGCAAAATCTCAAATGGATACCACCACAGAGTAGTGAGATTTTGAGAATTTGAGATAATGTCGATGCTTCGCTGCTTATAGAAGAAGCGCTGGAAAGAGTGAAATAATAGGTAAAGATAACTAACTAAAATCTCAAAATTTCATTATTTCACTATCCAGCTATTGAGATTATCTATGAGAAAATGGGCAGGCCGGAAAGCACTTTTGCAGTTACAAGGTATAGGGTAATACCTTGTAACTGCAAAAGTGCTTTCTGCTTTCCACCGCCAGGCCACCCAAAACACGACAAAAAGCAAGCGCTTTCACTCGAAAACGGTTGCGCACGGGCGGGGAATCAGGTATAATGAAAACATCTTGCACAATCTTAAGGAGCGATTGCACATGAATTGGCAGCAAGCTTGTGAACTGCCTTACTATAACGGCACCGACCTGGGTGCCAACTACACGCCTGCGGCTACCACCTTTAAGCTGTGGGCCCCCACGGCGGCGGCCGTCACGGTGGAACTGTTTGCCACCGGCACCGACGCCGAGCCAAACGCCCACCACCTGGGCGCACATCATTTGCAGTGGGAGCGGGACGGCGTGTGGAGCCTGACGCTTTCCGGCGACTGGAAAAACACCTACTACCTTTACCATTTGCAATTCCACGACGGCCGCACCGCCGATGCCGTTGACCCCTACGCCCGCACGGCCGGGGCCAACGGGCAGCGCGCCATGGTGCTGGACCTGGACGCCGCGGCCCCCGAGGGCTGGGCCGAGGACAAGCGCCCGGTCATCCCGCCCCACGCCCGCAGCGTGTGGGAGGTACACGTGGCGGACTTTTCCGCCGACGAACACAGCGGTGTGCCAGCCGAATACCGCGGCAAATTCATGGGCTTCGTACCCGGGGACACCACGCTGGACGGCGACGGCGTGCACCCCACCTGCCTGAACTACCTGAAAGATCTGGGCGTCAGCCACGTGCAGCTGCAGCCCATTTTCGACTACGAGACCGTGGACGAATCCCGCCCCGACGGCGGCTACAACTGGGGCTACGACCCCCAAAACTACAATGTGCCCGAGGGCAGCTTCGCCACCGACCCGTTCCACGGCGAGGTGCGTGTGCGGGAGTGCCGCGCCATGGTGGCCGCGCTGCACCGCGCCGGGCTGGGCGTGGTGATGGACGTGGTGTACAACCACACCTACCACAGCGACAGCAACCTGGAGCGCACCGTGCCCGGCTACTGGAACCGCCGCTGGCCCAACGACCAGATGACCAACGGTTCCGGCTGCGGCTGCGACCTGGCCAGCGAGCGGCCTATGGTACGGAAATACATCGTGGATTCGATACTTTATTGGGCACGGACCTACCACATCGACGGCTTCCGCTTTGATTTGATGGCGCTGGAAGACGCCGACACGATGAACGCCATCCGCGCCGCGCTGGACGCTTTGCCCGGCGGGCAGGACATCTTGCTTTACGGCGAGCCGTGGCAGGGCGGCAGTACCAACTTTGAGGGCGGCGCCCGCCCGGCGGACAAGCGCGCCCTGGACGTGCTGAGCGACCGCATCGGCTTTTTCTGCGATGACACGCGAGATTCCATCAAGGGTAACGTCTTTGACGCGGGCAACGCCGGCTACGTGAACGGCGCACCCCAGCACGGTTACGAGGTGCTGCACAGCATCGGCGCGTGGCGCGGCGGCCAGCACGGCTACTGGCCCCGCCAGGCCGGGCAGGTGGTGCAGTACATCTCCGCCCACGACAACCTGACCCTGTGGGACAAGCTGGCGGCGGTGGGCCGCCGCAGGGACTACGACGCCCCCGATGCCGAGCTGCTGGCGCAGAACCGTCTGGCGGCGGGCATCTACCTGACCTGCCAGGGCCTGCCCTTTATGCAGGCGGGCGAGGAGTGGGGCCGCACCAAGCACGGCGACCACAACAGCTACAAAGGCCCGCTGGAGACCAACAAGCTGGACTGGACGCGGGCGCACCGCCCGGAATTTGCCGCATTAACGGCATTTTATCGCGGTATGCTGGCCATCCGCCGCACCTGCGCCCGCATTGCCGGGGCCTACGGCGAGCCGCAGCCCTTTGTACTGGCACTGCAGGGGTGGCTCATCGGGTTCATCCCCGAAAGCCCCGACCCCAAGGATGTGGTGGTCGTCTACTACAACCCCGAACGCACCCACCAGTGGGTCAGCCTGCCCATCGGCAGCTGGCGCAAGCTGACCGACGGCGTGCACGCCGGTACGACCCCCTTTGGCCCGATCTATCGTGATGCCATGGAGCTGCCGCCGGTGAGCGTGACGGTGCTGAGGCTGGAACAGTGACATAAAAAATAGCAGCAAATAAAGGCTCCCCTTGAGGGGAGCTCCCGCGCCAGCGGGTGAGGGGTGGCTACTTTGGCCAACGCTGTGTGGATGCAATTACTCCGCACAAGGGCCACCCCTCAGTCACCTATCGGTGACAGCTCCCCTCCAGGGGAGCCTTTTTATTTGAAATTATTCCTCATCGTCCTCTTCCAAAATTTCCTGGGCGATCTCGCCGCGGGGGCGGCGGGTATCCATGGCCATTTTTTCGATCAGACGATGGGCCTCGGTCTCGGTGTAGTGCTTTTTCTCAATCAGGTAGCACTTGGCACGGTCCACCAGGCGCAGCTGCGCGATCTTATCCAGCAGCTTAGCGTTTTCGGCCCGCAGCACAGCCAGGCGCTTGTAGTTGCTGGCGGCCAGCTGCACGGCCTGCCGGAACTGCGCCCCGGTGAACGGTTTGCCCAGAACCAGCACGCCGAACTCCTGCAATTTGTCGGCGATCTGGTCGGCGGTGGCGGTCTTGGTCAGCAGGAGGACGCCCGCGTCGGTCTTGGTCACGGCATCGGTGCCCAACTCGTGGCCGAACTCATCCGGCAATGGCGTGTTGATGACGATGACCTCAAAGTCCTTGGCGTCCATCTGGCGGCGCGCCTCGCCGCCGCTGGCAGCCATCGCGGGGCGGGTGTAGCCCAAATCAGCCATGTGCCGGGCCAGGTATTCGTTAGCATTGTTGCCCGCTGATACGATCAGCGCTCGTGGCATGGGTACGCCCCCTTTCCGTGTAAATAGGTGTCAAATCACCAAAAATCCATGGGTGCGTTCCCAAACGGCGGGGTCGGGGGCGTTCTCGTAGCCGTGGCAAAGCTGGGTCTGGTACTCAAAATATTTGTTCTGCAGGGCCAGCGGCAGCTCGGCGGCGATAAAGTCGCTCTGGGCCGCCACGGTGATGGCCTCCCGCAAACTGTGGGGCAGGCTCTCCAAACCAACGGCTGCGCTGGGGTGGAACAGGTTGCGGTTCACCGGCTCCGGCAGGGGCAGTTTGTTCGCAATGCCGTCCAACCCGGCGGCCAAAATCAACCCTATAACGAGATAGGGGTTGCCGGCAGGGTCAGGCCCGCGCAGCTCCACACGGCACAGGTCGCCGCTGGCGCTGGGCAGGCGCACCAGCTGGCTGCGGTTCTGGCGGCTCCAGCTCACATACAGCGGGGCTTCGTTAGCGCCCAGCCGGGCGTAGGAATTGGGCACCGGATTGCAGAAAGCCGTCAGCTCCCGGGCGTGGGCCAGGATGCCCGCCACGAAATACCCGGCCTCGCTGTCGGGGGTCAGGTCGCCTTCAAACAGGTTTTTGCCGTCCCGGACAAGAGACATATTTACATGCAGGCCGTTGCCGCTCTGGTCGTGCAGGGGCTTGGGCATAAAGCTGGCATACAGGCCGTTGCGGGCGGCAATGGCTTTGACAGCACTTTTAAAAGTGTTTAAATTATCGGCGGATTTCAGCGCCGGGGCATAGCGGAAGCAGACCTCGTTCTGGCCCGGGCCGCTTTCGTGGTGGCTGTGCTCGGGCTGCAGGCCCATCTCCTCGATGGACAGGCAGATGTCGCGGCGCAGGTTCTCGCCTTTGTCCAGCGGCGGGATGTCAAAATAGCCGCCGTGGTCCAGCGGAATATGCGTAGGATTGCCGTTTTCGTCCGTCTCGAACAGATAAAACTCGCACTCGCAGCCCACGTTGACGGTCAGGCCCATGGCGCGGGCGCGCTTGACCACGCTTTGCAGGTAGCCGCGGCAGTTGCCCTCAAAGGGCTTGCCGTTGGGCAGGGTGATGTCGCAGTACATGCGCATGACGCGGCCCTCGGCAGGGCGCCAAGGCAGCACGGTGGCGGTGTCCGGGTCGGGCCAGAGGATGAGGTCGCTCTCCTCGATGTTCATGAACCCGGCGATGGACGAGCCGTCGAAGCTGATGCCCTGCTCGAACGCGCGGGGCAGCTCGCTGGCAAACAGCGAGACGTTTTTCTGGTTGCCGAAGATGTCGCAGAACGTCAGCTTGACAAACTTGACGTCGTTATCCTCGACAAAATTGAGGATGTCTTGTGCGGTACGTTTCATGGGGGACCTCCTTGGAAAAATAATTGGGAGGAAGCGTAGTGGCTCCCCTTGAGGGGAGCTGGCTGCGCGTAAGCGCAGACTGAAGGGTGGCTGGGGGGATGCTTATGGCTCTGGGGCCACCCCTCACCCGCTGCGCGGGAGCTCCCCTCGAAGGGGAGCCTTTTTGCTGCAATATACCAGCATACTCGAAAGGCCCACCTTATTGCGGGCGGGCCTTTCGAGCTGGTGTAAGAAATAGGAAAAGGAGAATGGCGTGATTAAGGAATCCTCTGCTTCGCCGCAAACCCGCGTTCGCGGGCCGACAGCAGAGGAAGCGGCCTTCGCTCTTCGCTCCGGCCTGTTGTTTTATACCGAGGTATTACTCGGTATAAAACAACATACGAGAGTAGCACGGCAGCGGCCAGAAGTCCTCGTCGACCAGTTCTTCGGCCTGGTCGGCGGCGGCACGCAGGCGGTCCATGGCGGGGATGACCTCGTCGTGGAAGGCGTGGGCCTTGGCGGCTTCGTTGTCCATGTCGCTGACCTTGTCGGTCACGGCCTTCAGGTCGTCGGCGGCATCGGACATCTCATCGGTGTATTTGCTAAGCGCGACCAGCACCTTGCTCTCGGCCTTGGTGGAGATGCCCTCCACAGCGGCGGCCTTGGCGGCGGCAGAGCTGGCCAGCTCGCCCATGTAGGCGGAAGCGGCGGGGATCAGCTGCTTGTTGGCGATCTTCAGCATGGTGCGGGCCTCGATGTTGAGGATCTTGGAGTAGTGCTCCATCTCAACCTCGTAGCGGCTGAGCATCTCGGTCTTGGTCAGGACGCCGAATTCTTCCATCAGTTCGATGTTCTTCTCGTCCTTCAGGGCGATCATGGCGTCCGGGGTGCACTTGCGGTTGGGCAGGCCGCGGCGCTCGGCCTCGGCTTCCCAGGCTTCGCTGTAGCCGTTGCCGTTGAAGATCACACGGCGGTGGTCGTTCAGCGTCTTCTTGACCCAGGCGGCGGCTGCGCACTCAAAGTCGGCAGCGCCGGAAGTCTCGGCCACGAACTCCTTCAGCGCCTTGGCAACGGCGGTGTTCAGGATGGTGTTGGCGTCGGACAGGTTCTCGGCCGAGCCGGGCATACGGAACTCAAACTTGTTGCCGGTGAAGGCGAAGGGGGAGGTACGGTTGCGGTCGGTGGTGTCCTTGCTGAACTTGGGCAGGACGTCGACGCCCAGGTCCATCTTCATCTTGACGGGACCGGCGTAGGGAGAATCCGAGCAGACGGCGTCGATGACAGCCTCCAGCTCCTCGCCCACGAAGATGGAAATGATGGCCGGGGGTGCCTCGTTGGCGCCCAGGCGGTGGTCGTTGCCCGGGGTGGCGACGGAGGTGCGCAGCAGGTCGGCGTACTCGTCAACCGCCTTGATAACGGCGGACAGGAACACCATGAACTGCAGGTTCTCCATCGGGGTATCGCCGGGGTCCAGCAGGTTCTCGCTCTTGGTGCTGATGGACCAGTTGTTGTGCTTGCCGCTGCCGTTCACGCCCTCAAAAGGCTTCTCATGCTGCAGGCAGACCAGGCCGTGCTTGCTGGCGATCTTCTTCATCATCTCCATCGTCAGCAGGTTGTGGTCGATGGCGACGTTGGTGGTGTCGTAGATGGGGGCCAGCTCATGCTGGCAGGGGGCGACCTCGTTGTGCTTGGTCTTGGCGGGTACGCCCAGCTTCCACAGCTCCTCGTCCAGGTCCTTCATGAACTCGGAAACGATGGGGCGGAGGGTGCCGAAGTAGTGCTCCTCCAGCTCCTGGCCCTTGGACGGGGCAGAGCCGAACAGCGTGCGGCCGGTGAAGATCAGATCCTTGCGTTTGGCATAGTCATCACGGTCAATCAGGAAATACTCCTGCTCGGGGCCAACCGTTGCAGTTACGCGGCGGACATTCTTGCCGAACAGCTTGAGAACCCGGCATGCCTGGTTGCTGACCGCCTCCATCGAACGGAGCAGCGGGGTCTTTTTGTCCAAAATCTGACCCGTATAAGAGCAGAATGCGGTCGGGATGTACAGGGAACCATCTTTGACAAATGCATAGCTCGTCGGATCCCACGCGGTGTATCCGCGCGCTTCAAATGTCGCGCGCAGGCCGCCGGACGGGAACGAGGAAGCGTCCGGCTCGCCTTTGATCAGTTCTTTGCCGGAGAATTCCATCATGACCCCACCGTTATCGGTCGGGGAGATGAACGAGTCATGCTTCTCCGCGGTAACGCCGGTCAGCGGCTGGAACCAGTGCGTATAATGAGTCGCACCCTTGCTCAGCGCCCAGTCCTTCATTGCAGTCGCCACCACAGCGGCAACGTCTGCATCAATGGCTGTGCCCTCGCGCATCGTCTTCTTGAGCTTGCGGTAGACGTCCTTGGGCAGACGCTCCTGCATCACGGTCTCGTTAAAGACCATGCTGCCGAACAGCTCAGGAACATTTTTTGCAGTGTTCATGGATGGTTCGCTCCTTACATATATTAATTTTAATACCCAACAAAACAAATAAAATAAAACAGGCGCTGCGGGTCGTGTACCCACAGCGCCTTTGCTGTTTACACATTGCATTATAGTCATCCAAGCCTGCTTTGTCAAGCCCCGGCCACTACTCTTTTTTCATTTTCTGAAGATTTATTGCAACCTACTTAATTTTATTCATCAGTGTGGCTTGTTTTCTATGCAACTTGTTAAAAATGTAAAAACGGAATCGTTTACCGCTTGACGCTGCTGATCCCCTGCTATAAAATATAAAGCGGACAAAGGCGTCCGCCATAGCTGAGGATTTTGGTATTCCGATCCTCGGCTATGGCGGGCGCCTTATTATTTTGTAAAGTTTCCGCCCTCCCCTGCCTTGCAAAATAAGGCATGCGGCGGACGGCCTGCCCCCCAAGAGGGACCATTGCACATGCGCAATATGTAAGGAGGAAGCACCATGTTACAAAAAGAAG
>OLVP01000203.1_pt1 | contig 52866 bp, 54 predicted proteins | sample 1673281 | NCBI WGS metagenome assembly OLVP01 (sample SAMEA3178940, study PRJEB25190) | human gut metagenome | biome: human gut; feature: human-associated habitat; material: faeces | place: Austria | collected 2013
TCTTTTCTTGATCCATCACTTTCGCTCCCGCTTCAACGATTTCAAATTTAATCGGAACCTTGGCAGCTTCAAAGATTTTGACGACAGATTGACTAATTTCTGGTCCAATGCCATCCCCTGGAATTAATGTGACTGTTCTCATTAAGCTTCCTCCCTTTGACGAATTAAATTAATGATCCCACCTGCTAGAATCGCCTCTTTTTCACGAGGACTTAATGGTAAATGAACGGTAAACGTGCTTTGTTTACTCTGATTTGTCACTGTAAGCTGTGTTTGATTCAATTCAATGGCCTCTTTTAAATTTTTGATTGATAATCGATCTCCTTCTTCAATCAAATCATAATCTGAAGACTGTTCAAATTCAAAAGGAAGGATTCCTGAGTTAATTAAATTTGAGCGATGGATGCGTGCAAATGACTTAGCAAAAACAGCTTTGATTCCTAAATACAGTGGAACAAGTGCCGCATGTTCACGTGAGGAACCTTGTCCATAATTTTCTCCTCCAACAATAAAGCCTTGCTTCGCCTGTTTGGCGCGTGAAGAAAAAGTAGAATCAATCGTTTCAAAGCAATGGTTCGATAAATATGGGATGTTTGAGCGATAAGGGAGAAGCTTAGCATTTGATGGCATGATATGATCAGTGGTAATGTTATCTTCTACTTTCAATAACACCGAGGCTTCTAAATCCTTTTTAAGTGCCTCATTTAATGGGAACGATTTAATATTAGGTCCTCGAACGACGTCTTGTTTTAGTTCGTTTGGTAAAATAATACTATTATCTAACACTTCAGACTGATGAGGGAATGAAGGGTGCTCAAACGTTGTTGCTTGCAATGGACTAACTAATGTCCCACTAATTGCGGAATAAGCTGCTGTTTCAGGTGAACATAAATAAACTTGTGCGGATAACGTCCCACATCGTCCATAAAAATTACGGTTAAATGTTCGTAAACTCACGGCATGACTGGCAGGAGCTTGTCCCATTCCAATGCATGGACCGCATCCAGATTCTAAAATTCGGGCTCCGCTAGCAATTAAATCTGCCAATGCTCCATTTTGAGCTAACATCGTTAATACTTGTTTTGACCCTGGTGAGATGACCAGACTGACATCTGGATGCACTCTTTTCCCTTTTAAAATAGCAGCGACTTTCATTAAATCAAGATAAGAGCCATTCGTACAAGACCCAATGGCCACTTGATCGACTTTTATGGCTCCTACTTCTTTGACGGTTGAAACGGCATCTGGTGAATGAGGTTTGGCCACAAGTGGCTCTAATTCATCTAAATGAATTTCATAACATTCATCATAATCAGCATCCTCATCTGCAACTAATGGTGTAAAGTCTTGTTCACGTTGTTGAGCCTTTAAAAAGGCGTATGTTTGCTCATCACTTGGGAAAATAGATGTCGTAGCTCCAAGTTCTGCTCCCATATTAGTCATCGTTGCACGTTCCGGAACCGTTAATGTCTTTACCCCTTCTCCACTGTATTCGATAATTTTACCAACGCCACCTTTGACACTTAGCAGACGTAAAACTTCTAAAATAATATCTTTAGATGAGACACCCGTTCTTAGTGCCCCAGTTAGTTTGATTTGAACCATCTTGGGCATCTTTAAATAGTACGGTTGACCTGCCATAGCAAGTGCAACATCTAAACCACCTGCCCCAATGGCTAACATGCCAAGCCCCCCACACGTTGGCGTATGTGAATCACTCCCAATTAACGTTTGTCCAGGTACTCCAAATCGTTCAAGATGAACTTGATGACAGATCCCGTTGCCAGGCTTTGAAAAATAAATCCCATATTTATTAGCGACCGTTTGAATATATTTGTGATCGTCTGCATTTTCAAAACCAACTTGTAACATATTATGATCGATATAGGCAACTGAGCGTTTAGTTTTGATTTGATCAATATTCATGGCTTCTAATTGCAAATAAGCCATCGTTCCTGTTGAGTCCTGTGTTAACGTCTGATCAATGCTGATTGCAATTTCTTCTCCTGCTTTCATCTCTCCATGAAGCAGGTGTTTTTGAATAATTTTTTGTGATAATGTTAATCCCATTATAAAACGCCCCCATTAGATTTTAAAAACTCGACATAATTGGCTAACTCTTCATCTGACATAATTCCAATTCGACCTTGTTCAAATTCCTGATCCACAAATCTTTTTAATCGACAGACGAGTGCTGAGTTTTTATCTACAGCCTCCTCTTCTTTTAACTGATAATAGCTATTCACCCAATGAGCAATTCCAGCTAATCCTGAATGAGCAGAAATCGAGACAAGGGGTGGACGATTTAAAAATTTATCCGTATCAAAAATATTATAGATTTCTTCATTTTTTAAGAGGCCGTCGGCATGAATACCGGCACGAGTCACATTGAAGTTTTTTCCAACAAAAGGAGTATTAGACGCCACTTTATAACCAATTTCATGCTCATAATAAGAAGCAATCTCTGTAATGACAGTAGGATCCATGCCATCTAGTGTTCCTTTCAGCTGGGCATACTCAAACACCATCGCTTCCAGAGGCGTATTTCCAGTTCGTTCTCCAATCCCAAGCATCGTACAATTAACGCCACTAGCTCCATATAACCAAGCATTCGATTAGTTATTAACGGCTTTATAAAAGTCATTATGCCCATGCCACTCAATTTGTTCACTTGGAATTTGAGCATGATGATTGAGTCCAAAAATAATTCCTTGAACCGAGCGTGGTAAAGCCGCTCCTGGATAAGTAACCCCATATCCCATCGTGTCGCAAGCTCTCACCTTAATAGGAACACCACTTTCATTACTTAATGCTTTCAGCGCCATGGCGAATGGGACTACGAATCCATAAAAATCAGCACGGGTAATATCTTCGAGGTGACATCTTGGAATGATACCAACTTCTAATGCTTGTTTCACGATGCCTAAATAATGATCAAAAGCTTCTTTACGTGTCATCTTTAATTTTTTAAAAATATGATAATCCGAGCAAGAGACTAAAATACCCGTTTCTTTTAATCCCATCTCATGAACTAATTGAAAATCATCCTTATTCGCACGAATCCATGCTGTGATTTCTGGAAATTCATAATCTAATTCTAAACATCGATAGACGGCTTCTCGATCTTTTTTCGAATATAAGAAAAACTCACTTTGACGAATCTTTCCTTGGGGTCCACCAAGACGATGTAGCATTTCATACAGTGTTACCATTTGATCAACGGTATAGGGTGCGCGTGATTGTTGTCCATCTCTAAATGATGTATCTGTTATAAAGATATCATCTGGCATACGTATAGGAACCCGCGTATGATTAAATGTCACCTTTGGAATTTCATCATACGGATAAACATCGCGATAAAGATTTGGATCTTTAACATCATTTAATAAATAATTAAATTCAATCGCTTCCATTAAATTCGTTCGGTTATTATATTTAATCATCAAACTCATCCCCCTATCTATGACTGACTTATATCAAAAACACAACTTTTACCAATTAATGGTATTGTAGCATGCTTTATACGAAATATCAGTAACTTTAAAAATTGTTTTACTATCTTTTTAAAATCAAACGTTCCTTTAAACTCATCCTCATTATAAAATGGGATAAAGTAACATAAAAAGCGTTTTTGAAGGTCGATTTTTATCATTTTTTAGGTTTTTATTATTTACATTGTAAAAATCTTGTGTTAAATTAAATAACGTTCGCCAAAAAGTGTAGCAATGGAGGTCAATATGAGACTACAACAAATGATATTTGCAGCTTTTGCAAGTACTGTTTTACTGATTGGATGTCATGAGACACCAAACGTCGTTGCATCTTCAGAAGTGACGCCAATCATGAACATACAAAGTCAAATGAACCTTGATGAAACCGTCAAACCATTAAGCCTAACTCAAGACATGACATTAATGCAACATGTTAAATATATAAAAGAAGAAATTAAACACGTCGTTTTACAATTTACCCAAGCTTTTTCATCAGTTCAGATGAAAACTGTGTTCCAATCATTACAAGACATGATCGATTCACAAATCGCTTTTATGAATGATTCCTCATATTCGTTTATGAGATTAATAGCATGTGAGGATTTTTATCCAAGCTCATATAAAGGAATTGAATCATATATAAAAGAAGAACAAATCATTATTCATGGTGAATTAAAACCCTTAAATATATAAAAAAGGTTAACTCCAATGTCAGAGTTAACCTTTTTTTATGCTCCTTTAATCAACTTCGCAAACGCATGCTTCTCTTGATGGTTTTGAAATAATTTAAACCAAGCACAAATTTCTAATGTGAAATCTAAAAAAGCAATGCTTTGTGCCGTGATAATATGTCTGTCACGTACGAGTCGCTTTTCAATACAATTATCGCGCGGGAATGGATCTTGGATTCCATAGACATATTGGTATTTCGTTGACCACTGCGTTAAAGGTGTTGTATAAGTCGCTTCATCTAAGACACCTGATTTAGCTAACATGATGGTTCCAGCTGTTCCAATCGCTGCTAATAGTTTTCGCTCACCATGATAGCGTTGAATTAATTTAACTAGTGAAGGTTTAATATCAACCTCTCGCCCCCCACATAATATAAGTCCCTCAGTATCTAAATCAACGACTTCCGCAAGGGTACAGTCAGGTTCAAAGTTGAAGCCTGATTGTGCTTTGACGACACGATCCTCATAAGCGACCGTTATAATATCTTTCCCTGCATCTGAATGTAAGACATGACAAATAAACGTAATTTCATAATCTGTCATCCCATCAAATAAAAAAACCAAAACTTTCCCCATATTTAGCCCCCATCTAACTCATCTTGCGTTCAAGTTATTCTCATTTTATTTGAAATTGCCATACATTGTCAACGCTTTCCCCAGTAATGTTCAATAATAGAACTAAACTGTCCTTAAGTCCGAATGTTCGACGGAAAAAGTTGCTAAGAAACGTGCTTAATAGATTACTCAATCAAAGAAAAAGGATAGCTTTTCTGAGCTATCCGTTCTAAATGATTATTTTTTGCGACCTAATCCCATTTTATGTTCCACTTTTTTTACTTTTTTGAATGCTAGTTTATTCGCTTGTTCTGCCCCACGATCTAATACTTCATCAATAATTGGTGAATTTAATAATTCTTTCATACGATTTTGGATCGGTTCTAATTCAGCCACGACTACTTCAGCTAAATCAGATTTAAATTGTCCGTATCCGCATCCTTCATAGCGAGCCACGATTGAATCAATTGATTCTCCAGTAATCACTGAGTAGATTTCTAATAAGTTTGATAATCCTGGTTTATTTTCACGGTCAAATGCGATAATTCCATCTGAATCCGTCACAGCCGATTTAATTTTTTTACGAATGACATTCGGTTCATCTGTCATTAAAATGAAGTTACGTGGGTTATCATCTGACTTGCTCATTTTCTTTGTCGGTTCTTGTAATGACATAATACGAGCCCCTGTCTTAGCGATTAATGGCTCAGGAATTTTGAAAGTTTCTCCAAAGCGGTTATTGAAACGCTCTGCTAAGTCACGAGTTAACTCTAAATGTTGTTTTTGATCATCTCCAACTGGTACAAAATCAACATCGTATAATAAGATATCAGCTGCCATTAAGACTGGATACATGAATAATCCAACACCGATTCCTTGTCCTTTAGCGGCTTGCTTTTGTGATTTATCTTTAAATTGAGTCATGCGCTCTAATTCACCCATGGATGTGTTACAAGTTAACATCCAAGCTAATTGCGTATGCCCTGGTACTTCTGACTGAACGAAGATCGTTGCTTTTTCTGGATCTAATCCACAAGCTAAATATAATGCAGTTAACTCTTTAATTTTTTTACGTAATTCTAAACGATCTTGTGGGACTGTAATCGCATGTTGATCAACAATGAAAAATAAACATTCATGCTCATCTTGTAATTTCACGAAGTTTTTTAATGCCCCTAAATAATTTCCAATAGTTAATGTTCCTGATGGTTGAATTGCAGATAAAATTCTTGCCATAATTTCGACTCCTTTATTAAGTTTTAATCATCCTTTTATTGTTTATCTAAATAAAAAAACGTCCTCTATCTCAATCGATAGAGGACGATAAAAACCGCGGTACCACCTCAATAGAATAAATCCTTGTTTATTCCACTTCATACTCATAACGGGAGTTTACCGGGTTCCTTACTCTTTTTATTCAGGTTCCACTCATGAGCCCATTCATTTAAGACATTTATCGATTCACACCATCCATCGACTCTCTTTAAAATGACACTTAAACTACTATTTCTCAATCAAAGGTTTATTATTTATTATCATTGTATGAAATGCATCTCACTTTGTCAATTAAAAATCATCATCAGTTTCAAAAAGTGCGGTTAACTCTTCACTACTTAATTGAGTAATAAAGGTTTCTCCTTCTTGAACGATTGCTTCAGTTAAATCACGTTTTCGCTGTTGAAGACGTTCAATTTTCTCTTCAATTGTATTTTTAACGAACAGTTTGAATACTTGAACCGTTTTTTCCTGACCGAGACGATGTGCACGATCTGTTGCTTGATTTTGAGCACTCATATTCCACCATGGATCATAATGGATGACGATGTCTGCCCCTGTTAAGTTTAATCCCGTTCCACCCGCTTTTAAAGAGATTAAAAAGACAGGGGTATCATCTGAATTAAACTGTTCCGTTAAAGCTAAACGCTCATTCGTTTTCGTTGAACCTGTTAACATTAAATGTTTGATTTCTTTAGCCGTTAATTCTTTAGATAAAATATCTAACATAGATGTGAATTGTGAGAAAATCAACACTTTATGACCTGTAGAAATACATTCATCGACTAATTCTAAGCAAAGTTTTAATTTTGCGCTTTCCCCTTTATAGTTTTCTAAATATAACGATGGATCACAACAAATTTGACGTAAGCGCATTAAAAGTGCCAAGATTTTAATACGGCTACGTTCAATGCCTTGCTCTTGAATCTCTTGATTCATTTGTTCTTTCATTTCATAAACCATTGCGTGATATAAGTCACGTTGCGTTTTATCCATCTCACAGTACATATTAGTTTCAATCTTCTCAGGTAATTCTTTTAAGACGTCCTTTTTCAAGCGTCGTAAAATGAATGGAGCCACTTGTTGATGGATCCGACTTAATAAATTCAGATTCTGTTGCTTCATGATAGGCACTTCATACTTTTTCCTAAACTGTGCGTATGTTCCAAAGTATCCTGGTAAGATAAAATCAAAGATCGACCATAAATCCGATAATGAATTTTCAATGGGGGTCCCAGTTAAGGCAAATCTAATTTCACTATTTACTTTTTTCACAGCTTTTGCACTTAACGTCGTATGGTTCTTGATATAATGTGCTTCATCTAAAATACAGTATCTAAAGCTTTGGGATTGATAACTCTCCACATCGCGACGTATTAAGTCATATGACGTAATGACGATATCAACGTTAGAACTGTCTTGAATGAGTTGCCTTCTCGTCGCTGGATCGCCATGAATAATCATAGTTGTTAACCCAGGAGCAAATTTATGAATTTCACTCTCCCAGTTATAAATGAGCGAACTTGGTGCCACAATGAGTGATGATTTATTGGATTGACCTTTCTCAGATAATAAAACGGAAATGACCTGTAATGTTTTTCCAAGTCCCATATCATCGGCTAAAATTCCACCCATTTGATATTTCGATAACGTTTTAAGCCATCGATAGCCTGTTTTTTGATAACGACGAAGTGTTTTTTGAAGATTAACTGGCACGGTAAAGTCAGCATCTTCCACCTGTTTAAATTCACGAACCATCGATTTAAAGGAAACATCGCGTTCGACATGTAATGACTGACTAATTTTTGTTAATTGATCTAAGTAAAGCGCTCGATATTTTGGAATTAAAACTTCTTCCTCGTCTAATTGTGCATCATTTAGATTTAAATCATCTACAAATGAAGCAAGTGTATCGACATACTCATTCTTTAAATTTAAGAATGAACCATCTTTTAAACGGAAATATTTCTTATTTTGACGGTACGAGGCTAGAATCTTTTTATACTCAGATGGTCCAAACTCTAAATCTTCAAAATTTAAGCTCAGCCAATCATTTTTCAAACGAATACCAACTGAGAATGATTTAGGCTCTTTTATTTTAATCGCTTTAAACGTATCAGAAGCATAAACTTCTCCTAACTGCTTTAATTCAGCTGTTCCATCATGTAAAAATGAATAAATCGCTTCTTCTTCCGCTAAAAGATAAGTTCCATTAGATTGCTTTTGGAATTGATATTGTTCTAAGAGAGCTAAGATTTGAGCTTCTTTGTTTGCATCTCGTAAAATAGACGTACTGTGTTCAAATGAATTTGGATCATTTGCCTGAATGACCGTATCACCGTAGCAAAATTGGACATTCAATCCAATATTTCCTCGTTTTAATGAGTCTAAATAAAATTTAATCACTAATGGATAAACTTTAAACCGTTCATAAAGCGCATCTAAAGATGTGTCCCGAATGTAGTTTTTAATTTTGGGCATGACTAATGATAAAAATTTTCCCATATAAGCTTCATTCATACGCAACTCAAAACGAGGTGACTGAATGAGTGTTTGTAAGATTGGGAGCATTTGATCGATGAATTTACTTCCACAGCGATAGGCTTCTCGTTCACAAAGAAGATACATGTATTTCTGCCCTTGAATCATTCTAAAAGCTCCGAGATTATGCGATAAATAATAGTCTTCATCCTCTTGTGTTAATCGAAATTCAATCGCTGGTTCATAGGGATGGAGGGTTATCATTTCACTTGATAAATCCTCGATGTCACATGCAATCGTTTGACGTTGATATAAGTCATAAAACCGATCAAACCAACTAGGGGTCAAGATTAACGTACGAGTTGACTTCACAGGCCCTAGTAATGGAAGCTGTTTTGCATAAATATCATATTCCTTGACGATTTCACAGATAAAGCTCGCAAATGGACGTGAACCCTCATCAAAATGTTGAATCGCATGTTTAAATTGAAGCTCTTTCCCATAGCTTACGACATTTTCATTCCAAATATCGCTGGCTAACTTATAAATATCGCGAACAACATAAGGACGATGAATGCCGACAGAGACCTCAACTGAGGCTTCTTGTTGTGATTTCATGATTAATTTTGGATAGATCATGACATCTTTTGTATACATCTCGTAATTCATCTCTGTTGTTAATTGTGATTCATAAGCCGCTAATAACTCGTCCATGAGGCCTTCTTCTTCATCTCCTGTGGAGTGAATAACAAGTTTATTACGCACTTGATCATCATAGACCTTCAACAGTGTCGCAATCACATGCTTACATGAACCAAAGTTTGATAAAAATGTTCCGCAATCACATTGATCATGAATCACTTTACTCTTTTCATCTAAATTAATCAAAATATGATGTAATTCGTTATCATCTTCAACTTCTGCAAAGATTTGATAGAGATCGACTGGATCGTAAGTTACATAGTATTGAATTTTTCCCCCACTGTTATAAAAAGATTGAGCACGCGAAAAAACAGCAGGGTTAGCTGCTCGATTTTTAATCATAGTTTGGTTTAAATTCACGCTACTCACACTCCTATTTTCCACTTATCTCTTCATTTTACCATAAATTGCTCATATAAGAAACGAGAGACGCTTGGCTTTTTGTAAAGAACTGTCAAATCACTATTAATTTACCCGAACCAATGACATTTTATAACCTTCAGATCTAACGTTTTCTTGTCTTAGAATGATATCAATATATTCTTTTAACAGGACAATCTGCGGGGTCTGATAGTTATAGTTCGTGTAGTCACAATAAAGCTCTAGTAGGTGGGTTGCTAACTGAATATATTTTGAAAGTTGCTTAAAGGAAATCACTTCCGTTACTTTCGATGGAGAGTTGATTAAAGCATTAATGTCTTGTAATTCGTCTACTGAAAAACATACTCCAAAATAGCTCAACCACTGGACGAAATGAACAATCGTCCATTCAATACAAAATTCTGGTGACGATAGTGTGAAATAAAAAGGTTGTTGCTTAATCAACCGGCATATTTGAAGAATTTCTTCGTAAAAATCGGAGACTAACGCTCGAAGTTCAACTTCTATTGGAGGTTCCTTCCATTGTCCAAAGTTCATCGCCTCAATTCGAATTCGCTCCGATTTAATTAAGAAATCACGATCAATAAAAACAATTATTTTAGATTGTTTAAAAAAATAGCTCTTTTCATCATTTTTAATAAAAATAAATTGGCTGCTCCATGCTGTTTTAAAGATGATACAGCAATTAAAATAAATATGACTGCTTTGATAAAAGGATCGTTCTTTTTCGATATGACCAACAGGATCAATTTCATTAACCCAATTTAAGTCTATAAAGAAACTGGCAGGATCTGTACAAATTACGATAAATTTATAACCTAAGTCAGTGTCTTCCTCTTCAAAGTCATAAAGAAGAAGTGCTCTAATTGATTCACGATTACTGGCCATTTGATAAACAGACCATAATTGCTGATTTAATAACATCCCACCTCTCCTCTCTATCTTTTTAATACAGTTTATGGAGAAATTTCAGTCATCATGATAGTTTTTAATACAATACATGCGAAAATTATCACAAATGGTTATATTTTTTATTGTTTGACTTTATTGTATCGGCGATGTTTTATCATTTTTCGTTGGATTTTTTTTATTGTCAATTAATTAGAGTATTGTCTAATTTTATAATTACTTTAATTTAAAATATAAAAAAAAGGTTATCGTGGCTCTTATTGGCGGTCACGATAACCTCTTAATCTTGCAAAATACGTTTTTCTTTTTTGTTCTTGATCCGTCATTTTTAATTTATACGTGTGATGAATATTTGAAGGAATCGTTCGCTGCTTTGGTCGAAGCGATGGACGCTTTCGTTCTTTCATAGCTAATCACCTCATGTCTTATTCTCTTATTTTATCATATGCATCCAGCCTTTAATTGGCATCGTTACATGATGATTAATCGGTAGATAAAAGAATGCCCCAAAAATCAATATGGGCATTCTTCATCACATTTTTATTGTTGGTAAATAATAGCTAAATTATTCAACATCTTGACTATTTTGTTGATTATTTTCTGCACGTTTAGGAAAATGTGGGGCCTTAAACCCGATAAACTGACCTTCACTTCGAATTTTTTCTGAAACGTCAGACATATGTTTTTGAATAGACTTTGCCTCTTCATCTGTCATTAATCCTAGTTCCACATACTTATCTAATAATTTAATTTTTGCAACATTAACCTTATCATAGAGATCATAAATTTCTTTTTTCTGTTCATCTGTTAAAGCACTAAATTTCTCTTGCATTTGTTTATACTCAGCCTCAAATTGTTTTGCCTTCTCTCCTTTTTGCTCTTCAGTTAAAGCAGGTGGCGTTGGCATCTCTTTTGTTGATTCTTTTGCGTAACCCGTTAAGCTAAGTGTGGCTGCTAAAAAGATAGCACCTAATGTCATATTTATTTTTTTCATCTTAAAATCTCCTTTCGAATAAACTGACTTTTTTAGTTTTCACCACTTTATCCAAAAGTTTGCATTCCAGGTTTTTGAAAATAAAAAACATCCTTAATTTATTGGATGTTTCTAACGACAATATAAACCTGTTTTAATTTCGTTGATATATGCTTCTTGATCAGGAATCTCTACTTTCATGGCATCACTAATGGATTTCATACGATCATATTTAACACGATAGAATTGAATCGAAAAATCAGCTTCTTCCCGACGATGAAGATGCCCCTCTAAGATTACATAAGCTGCCATTGGAATTGAATCACATGAATTTCCAACACTTCCGACATTGAATAACACGCGTCCTTGCTCTAAATGTTGCAAATATCCTTCATGAATATCACCATACCCAATCATATCAGCGGCTTTTGAACTGCTTTCAGTCGATGGTAATTTTGGGACTTCAAATAAAGCTAAACGTTTTTCAAGTGGAGAGGTCGCATAAACCCGATCATATAAACTATGTGGATTCGCATGAAAAAGACGAATATATTTTCCACTCATCCAAAAACCTGTCACCGAAGGTAATTGTCGAATATAGGCTAAACGTTCTTCCCCTAGTTGATTTCGATAAAACTGAATAAAAGGTGTCGCTTCCGTCTTCGGATCTGAAATAAAATCTTCCCAATTCCCTTTGACAATTCTTTGACACCTGATTTGACACACTTCTAATACTTCTTTTGAATGAGGGCCTTTCCCGATCATATCCCCTAAACAAATAATCTGAGAAACTCCTCGTCTATCAATATCCTTTAAAACGGCTTCAAGCGCTGGTAAATTCCCATGAATATCTGAAATAATTGCAATTTTATCTAACATTACCATTTTCTCACTCCACTCTTACTTCGGATAAATCTCGATAACGACAATATCTGGGCGATTAAATAAACGCAAACGTCCAAGCCCTCGACTGACAATCATCTTCATTTTTCCAATTTGATAAATACCTGCGCTATATTTAGGAAACAACTTTCGCTCCGGTGATAAGACTCCACCGATCAACGGTAATCGAAGTGCTCCACCATGAACATGCCCACAATAAACATGATCAAATCCATGTTGTTCATATAGATTTGCTAAAAATGGATTATGTGCTAATAAAATATTAAAATGTCCTTCTTCTAAATCAGGAAGTACCTCCGATACTTCTTTAATCGCTCTGACACTCACCTGTTTTTGAATATCGATGGGAACAGAATAATAATGCGCTAATGGGACCGTAAGCCCATAGATATACAGCTCATCCTCATTAATCGTGACTTTTCGAGACTCATTATTTAATAAATGAACCCCTAAATCTTCTAAAGACTTTAAATAGGCTTCATACCATTTCGTTTCTTGATTTAAGGTATCATATTTAGCCGTTATCTCATGATTCCCTTCAATATAAAAAATCGGATATTTTGATGAGCACGCGGTAACGACATCTAAGAAAGCATTGCCATTTGAATCCGTAGAGGTAATCATATCCCCCGTAGTCACAATAAAATCAGGATTTAAACGTTTAATTTTTTGAATCAAACGTCTATTTTGGCGACCAAAGGATTTCGAATGTAAGTCTGATAATTGGACAATACGAATTGGACCCTTTTTTAAATTTAGTTTATCTGTTTTTAATTTATAAAATGAGGTTGAAAAGACTTCTTGCTCAAAGTAAATGAATAAGAGAGTCACTATAAAGAGTAAGATTATCATATGTCATCTTTCCAAAACATTGAATTTTAATCTCTAAGTCTAAGAATATCAAATCGTTTTGGTAAATGTCCCTCCTTTCTAAAAAATTTTATTTCTCCTATATTATAAAATCATGGATACTAATCGGTAAACCTTTTCTTCAAGTCGGACAACCCATGATTTATTTTTTTCGTAAGATTCATCCACTAATAAACAATTTTCTAAGTCTTTATCAAATTGATGTGAGACGCGATGCGTCAAAAGTTGATCATAGATAAATGCATTCACTTCATAATTGATCTTGAAGCTTCGTTGGTCAATGTTTGTGGATCCAACGGTACAAATCTCATCATCAATCACTAAAATCTTAGAATGTAAAAAACCTTTATATAAGTAAACATCAATATTCGCTTCTAGTAACTCATGAATAAAAGAAGTAGTTGTGCGATAAACATAATGATGGTCGGCAATTGTTGGAATCATTACTTCGACTTTAACACCGGAGTAAGCAGCAATTTTTAACGTCTCTAAAAACAACTGATCGGGAATAAAATACGGTGTTTGAATGCGAATTGATTTCGTTGCTGTTTGCATCATTTTCACAAAAGCTAATTTAATATCGTCGGTCGGTGTATCTGGACCATCTGACACAATTTGGATTGGACAGATGGTCGTCACTAATGAAGCAGTGAAGTAATGATCTAGATTTGATTGAATGTGCACTTCATCACGTTTATCTTCACAAACCATGAAGTAATCTCTAAAAAAGCGATGTTGCAAATCCCAAACCGCATCGCCTACTAACCGAAGATGGGCATCACGCCATGGCGAATAGTTAGGATCGAGTGACATATACTCTTTCCCAACATTCATCCCACCTAAATAACCAATTCGTCCATCAACGACAACAATTTTTCGATGATTTCGATAATTATAATTTAAACCAATGGGACGTAAAGTGGGAGGATGAAACTTATAAACATGACCACCTGCTTTAATAATTGAATCAAAAAATTTTAAAGTTGTACCAAAGCAACCCGCACTATCATAAACGAGTCGAACTTCAACCCCTTCTGCTGCTTTTTGGGCTAATAACGAGATTAACCTCTGTCCCACCTCATCTTTACGGACAATAAAATATAATAAATGAATGGATTGTGTCGCCTGCTCAATATCCATAAATAATTGATCATACTTACTCTTTCCATCCGCAAAATACATCCAGTCATGATACATGAATAAGCGACTTCCATTATAAATTTCATTAAACGCAATGACCGATGCCACGCACTCACTAAATTGATAATCAATTTGACGTTCCAAACGTTGATCAGTATATTCTTTTAAAAACAACAGCTTCTTTCTAGAAACTGGTGTTCGTTCAAACAAAAGGTACATAACAAATCCGACTGGAGGTAAAAATAACAAAAGCAGAATCCAAGCTAGCAATAGGGCTGGATCTTTTCGTTTATAAAAAATTAAGATTCCGATTAATATCAAGTTAATCATTCGAAATATCGCAAAACACCAAGTAATCATATAGACAGCCTCCAGTCGTTTAACCCAGAACCCCTCTCTCCTATTTTAAGAAAAAATAGCCAAAGGCATATCCCATATAAATAAAGATTAAATTCCAAATGGTTATTCCAAACACCGAATAAATCGTGAATGTTAGAAAATTCATACGTACGGTTCCTACCGTTAACGACACTAACGTTCTTGCAACCGGAATTAGCCGAGCAATAAAAACACCTTTACTTCCATGCTTATCGGTATAACTAATCGCCTTATTAATCGAAGGTCTGATTTTTTCATATTTTTCATAAAATTTATCTAAAATGGGCTTTCCTAGAAAATAGCCAATAAAGTATAATACATAACTTCCAAATAAACCGGCAATGACTGAAATAACTAGCGCTGTAATAAAATCCATATCATTCCCTGCGATTAAGATTCCTGCTGCAGGCATAATAATTCCCGCTGGTAACCCAGGTAAATTCATATACTCTAGGAAGACGATCAAAAATAAAAACACTAAACCATACTCCGAAAAATAATTTAATACAATCTGAATATTATCCATTTATGTCCCACCCTTTTACTATCTGTTCACTTATTATTCCACAAATTAATCAAACCATTCTATCACAAGAAATGGAAATAACAGTATAAATTATGTAAAAAAATAAAGAGGGTCTAAGAAGAATCTTTAGACCATCTTTACTTAGATACGATGTGTAAATTCATAAAACCAGCCAAGAACATCACCGATTACCGTTGTGTTTAACGTATATACAACAAATTGTCCACGCTTTTCACTTTGAATCAAATCAGCATTTTTTAAAATATTTAAATGATGCGTAATCGAGGGTTTACTCATATCGAAACAATCGGCAATTTGACCGGCTGTCATTTCACCTTTATTTAAATTTTTTAAAATCGTACGTCTTGTTGGGTCCGCTAATGCTTGAAATGCTTTATTCACAGCTTCTTTCCGTTGCTAACCAATCAGCTAACGGCACACCTCCTTTATGTTATAACTTAGTATCCAGCCTGCTTGTATTTTTCAAGTTCAATATCTTCGACTTTTGTTAAATCTTCATGATAATTTTTAAACTGCTTAACCATAAAAATGATAAAGCCAATCGCAATTAATGTTATGAAACCTTCGACGACATAAATATTAAACATCCCCACTTGCACTAAAGCTGCTGGAACATCTAATATAGCATGTATGAACACAGCTAACACATAATAACAAATTTTTCGCTCTCGAACACCTTTAAAAACGAGAAGACTTAATCCAATTTGAATCATGATCGTCATTAACCGTTCATAGCCGGCCAATCCAAAAATTATCGGCGAAATCTGTGTGAGTTGCGTCACAACGGTCTCTTCTAATTCAGCACTTAATCCAAGTTTCTCAATCCATCCTTGATTAATGAGCACTGAAAAAATCAGATTATTTAAATACGTCATTCCAACAATGAGCATGGCCTCTATCCCCCCATGTCCAATCCCATAACTGACTCCATCTTGGATTCGATTTTCTTTCTTCAAAAACCACTTAAAGCTAAAATAACGTCCTGTTTCTTCAAAAATGCCTGCCATTAAACCACCATATAACGAGTAGATGATAGGTTGCATGAGCCAAATCGATGTTGTTTGATTCACTTTTAATAAATAAACGTGAACAACAGCTTCTAGTATTTGTGTAGTCACAATAAAAACAATCAGCCCAACGAAAAAACTTTTAATGGATGCTTGATAGCGTCGTCTAACAAACCAAAATAAGCCAAGTGGAACCCCAAAACAAATCATAAGTGTCAAACACATCATCATCATTGAACTAATACTAACCATATTCTCCCCCTTAGTATAATTAGAAAAATATCTAATTATTAAGTTAATTATAAATCCCCTTTAAATAGGTGTCAATGCGCTCACTTGATGATTTTCTCATAAGACTTCTCAGTCGCATTTTCCCCTACTTTTTTGAATCCACATGATTCAAATAATCGCTGTGATCCGATATTATAATGATATATAGCCGGAACTGAAATTTTTGTCATACCAAGGCTCTTTGCACGTTTTAATAACGTTTTTATTACTGCTTTTCCAATGCCCTGTCCCCAATAGTCTTCATCACCAATTGCAATCGGTAAATTTTCTTCCCATAGTGTCACATCACCAATTGCATACCAGTTTTCGTTTTCTTTGACCTCAATAAAGTATAGCTCTCCCCGAGTACTTAGAAATTCATACATATTATAAATTTGTTCTAATTTGTATGTCTTATTAGTCACTCCTTCTGACAAATACATCACGTTTGGATTCTGATACCAAGGATATGCTAAATCCCAATCGGATTTTTTAGGAGTCCTTAAACGTAAAGCTGAATTAATTTCAATGAATTCCGGTTGTTGCATCTTCTTCACCTCACTCTTTTTAAGTATATCATATTTAAGACTTCATGTTTCCCTCATTCTCATTAGATGTCAAAATTTGACTTTGACCTTTTTTAATGACTTGCAAAATCATGATGATCTCATTAAATTCATCTTCACTCAGTTCATCAAAATGACTCAATTTCTCAATTAATTCTGTCACATACTGAGATTGGTGATCCGTTATTCGTCGATTTAAAAAATAAGTAGAAATGGTTCCCGTAAAAACACCTAAAAATCCAATTCCGCTAATCATGACCATCCCCGCAATCACCCGACCAAGCCCTGTTTTTGGAACAATATCCCCATAACCAACGGTTGTCACTGTTACAATACACCACCAAAGTGCATCTTTAAATGTCATCCCCTCCACGAATGATAAACTGCCTGCGCCTAATAAAATAACAATGAGTGTCACTCCAGCAACATAATGAAAATTATTTGTTTTAAAAAAAGAACCTACTCGCTTAGATAGACTACTTAACATAGCCGTCGCCCGTAAAACCTTTACAAAATGGAACAATGGCACTACTTGTGTCACACGAATTACTCTTAAAATACGAAAGAATGAAAAATAGGGGATGATTGTTAATAAATCAATTTTGTTATTTTTGACAAACTCTTTCTTACTCTCACTTTTTATTAACCGGCAAGTATAATCAATTAAAAAAAACAACCAAATTAAAATATCTAAAATATTAAAGACTCGATTGACTGACGCACTTAAATCTAGTGTTAATTGCATTATCGTCATCACAACCACCACCAGCGAACAAACGATAATACTCCATTGATACAAACTAATTTTAGTCATAATCTACCTCACTCGATTCATTTATGTTTATTATGAATCAAAGTGTTAATTCTTATCAAAAAAAGCGATGACTCTTGATGAATCATCGCTTTGATTATTATTTTGATGTCTTTATTTTTCTATAATGATAAATTCCCATGCCAACACTAATTAAGCAAATAACCAAAATGAATGAAAAACCTAAAGTGCTATAGGTTGTTTTGAACTATCCACCTGTTCCCCTTGAACCAGTTAGATATCTGAATAATGAATTAACCCTTCATAATATTTAAGCACATCTAAATGTTCCGTTTTTGTCAACCTCTTATGTAAGTGATAACCTATATACAGTTTTATACCTTTAGACATTACAACATAAAAAAAGAGCTAAATGCCCCATAAGATTCATTTGCTCTTATTGTAATAAATTTGAGAAGACATCTCCTACCGTTGTTTCGTCTGGTGCTTCTTCTGCTTGTGGGAACTTCTTTGCAATGAGGTCCTTCATCCACTGATAGATTATACTTTCATCTTCATTTGAAAAATAATGAGCCGAGTTATCTAAAATAAGCACCTCTTTTTTAGGGGCTTGTAATTGTTCAACCCAAGACTGTAATAATGAAACCGAACAAATATAATCATCAACACCTGTAGCAAAATAGATAGGAATTTTCACTTCTTTTATTTCCTCAAATAAATTGACCGCTTGCAACTGGGACCAATATTGACTCTGCTGTAAGGTTTGATGGGAGGCTCCAATTAATGTATCATACGCTTCCTTCAACGTTAAATCAGGACAAGCTAAAACTTGACCCATCCAATTTAAAACATTAACATTTGGTAATCCCTCCCGCCATTTAACATACGCATTACTTTGGTTTAGAATTTGCTGAAACGTTTCTTGACTACTTGCTTGTTCATAAGGTGGCTGACCCAATTGCTTTAACGATGAAACAAGTTGATGATGACCTGTTGATTCAAATTCATCTAAGAGCCAATCATATAATACTTGTTCAGATTGAAGGGGATGAACAACTTGAGATAAGCCAAAATAAGCATATAACTGCTCCGGAATTTCATGGACAAGTCGCATACCTAAAACACTCCCCCATGAATATCCGATTAAATAGATTTGATCTACCTCAAACTCACGTCTTAAATAGGTAATTAACTCTTTAGCATCTGCCTCTACTTGTTCATAAGTAAAAGACACGTCTGAGGGATTGGTACTATAAGTTTTTCCGGCGCCTCGTTGATCCCAATAAACAACCGTACAATGTGAGCTAATCGTTTCCAACTGATGCCGACTACTGATTCCATAAGGCAAAGATAAACCTGGGCCCCCATGTAAAAATAAGCAAACCGGATTATCCATGTTCTCTCCCTCAATAGCGATATATTGTAACATATCACCTAGTAGCACTTCTCGTACTTCACTGATTCCACCAGTGTGATTTAACTCATTCGCTGATGATAAAATAGACTGTCTAAAGAGTTGACGCATGACAAAGAAACCACCACTAATAAGGAAAATCATTAAGCCGATCGATATTAAGCATCGAATCATCATTTTTAATACGACTTCTTTCAATCTTCTCTCTCCTTTTGATGAGTCTCTTTCAAAACTATGAGTCACGTCCTTCAAATATGATAAAAGCCGTCATTTTATTTAATGACGGCTTCCTTTTTAGTCGTTTATCTTTGAGCAATCCAATTCTTTTTGTTTTAAGTTTTCAAATTCTCGTAAAAGACAAATCAAAGTAATGACAATCGCTAATATATCAGAGATTGGTTGTGCGAGCCACACCCCATCTAGTCCAAATATTAGCCGTTGTTCCGATTCCAACCAACATCCCACATGCTAGGATAATTGTAGAAATTGGCATAGTCATCCCAACTCCTGTAATAGCAAGTGGACCCTCCCCCTAGATATTCCCGATAAACATTCGATTCACCACATTATAAAGGGCATTAACCATCATCCCAATGATGGCAGGAACAGAATATTGAATAAGTAATCTTGTCACGGGTTTTATTGCTCATTCATCTTGATGCTTCAAACTTTCACCTTTTTTTCTATTTTGATAATGTTGTTAAAAAATGCTCAATACGCGCTAGCGCTTCTTTAATATTTTCCATTGATGAAGCGTAGCACGCACGAATATACCCTTCTCCACAGTCACCAAACGCATTTCCTGGTACAGTTAGTACTTTCTCACTTAATAGTAGCTTCTCACAAAACTCATCAGAAGATAGGCCGGTTGACTTGATACAAGGGAAGACATAAAACGCTCCAAGTGGTTCAAAGCAGTCTAGACCAAGTTTTCTAAATCCATCGACTAACACACGACGACGTTGATTATATTCCTTAACCATCATCTCGACACTAGTATCTCCATTTTTCATCGCTTCAATCGCAGCATATTGCGATGTCGTAGGTGAACACATGATAGCATATTGGTGAATTTTTTTCATAGCATTAATTAAAATTGGATGTCCACACACGTAACCTAAACGCCATCCTGTCATCGCATAAGCTTTTGAAAAACCATTAATAACAAGAGTTTGATCTTTTACTTCAGGGAAACTTGCAATTGAAACATGTTGCGTCTGATAAGTTAGTTCGGCATAAATTTCATCTGAAATAATAATAATTTCTTTATCTTTTAAGACATCGACAATTTCTTGAAGCTCTTCCTTTGTCATAATCGCCCCTGTTGGGTTATTGGGGAATGGCATAATTAAAACTTTTGTTTTTGGAGTAATCGCTTCTAATAATTCCTCTTTTGTTAATTTAAACTCATTTTCGGCTTTTAATTCAATCACCTTCGGCGTCGCTCCTGTAAAAGTTGTACAACCTTTGTAAGCAACAAAACTTGGTTCAGGAATAATAACCTCATCACCCGGTCCAACTAAGGCACGTAATGCTAAATCAATCCCTTCACTTCCACCGACAGTCACTAAAATTTCATTTTCTGGATGATAAGATAGATTAAAACGGCGATACAAATAGCGTGAAATTTCATAACGCAACTCTAAAAAACCAGCATTTGATGAGTAATGGGTATGCCCTTTTTCAAGTGAATAAATTCCCGCTTCACGAACATTCCATGGGGTTACAAAGTCTGGTTCACCAACACCAAGTGAGATAACCCCTTCCATTTCATGAACCATATCAAAATATTTACGAATCCCTGATGGGGGCATATTTTTTACATTTTCTAAAATCATATTTTCTAGCATCATAAGAAGATTACCTCTCGATCATCAAATTCTTTTTCCTTAAAGATCGTTCCATGATCTTTATATTTTTTCAAGACAAAGTGTGTCGAACAGCTTAAGACGTATTCTTGAACAGCTAATTTCTCCGAAACAAACATCGCCACTTCTTTCATCGTTTTACCTTCTACAATGACTGTGAGATCAAATCCACCAGACATTAAATAACACGCACGAACTTGTTCAAAATTATAAATACGCTCTGCGACTTTATCAAATACTTCTCCGCGTTGTGGGGTCACTTTTACTTCAATTAATGCCGTCACGGTTTCTTTCCCTGTATTTTCCCAATTGATTAAGGTCGTATATCCGGCGATGATGCTACGCTCTTCATAGTCACGAATCGCTTCACGAACTTCTTCAACAGTTTTTCCAGCCATGACTGCAATTTCTTCATCTGTATAACGACTATTTTTTTCTAAAATCTCTAAGATTTCTTCCATTTATTTAAACCTCCTGTATCAAATAATAAAAAAAACCTTCATCCCAAAAGGGACGAAGGTTTAGCTTCGCGGTACCACCCTCATAAGCCACATCATAGTGATCTGACCCACTCGAAACTCGTAACGTGAGTTAACGGCTACACCTACATTAAGAGTTCTCTTATTTCTCAGTGCGCGATTCAAAGACTGCTTCAATTTAACGATCCTTACTGAATTTCCACCCTCATCAGCTCTCTAAAAAGTTCGTCTAAATTTACTCTTTCTTCTCGTTATCTTTGCTATTTTTTACTATTATAACGGGAAATTGTGTCTCTGACAAGCTATTTTTGTAATAATACGTTTTTAAGCCATATCTTTAACCATATTATTAATCCATTTATTTGATTTAAAACGACGTCGTAAAATAAAGAAACGTAAGACTTCTTCAAATGTCGATAAAAAAATTACTGAAGAAATGGACCATTTAAACACATAGGCTGCAATGAAAGCAAGTGGAATTCCGACTAGCCACATCGATAATCCTTGAGCAATCGAACCATACTTAGCATCGCCCCCTCCGCGTAAAATTCCGACGATTTGAACCCCGTTATAAACACGCGGTAACATAAAAATAGCATAAATCATTAGAATCTTCATCGCATCGTTACGAACCATTTCAGACACATTATACACTTGAACAATGAACGGAGCTAACACGGCTAAAGTAATCGCCATAATAATTCCAACCACCACAGCTAAACGAATAATTTTTTTCGCATAGGTAATTCCTTCTTCCTCACGATTAGCTCCAATTTCATTCCCAATGATAACGACTGAGGCATGTGCCATTCCAAAGATGACAATGGTAAATAAGTTGATGATCGTTGATGTAATTTGCGTCGTGGCAATAGCATTCACTCCAATATGACCATAAATCATCGTGTAGGTAATATTCGCCAGCCCCCAGCAAGCTTCATTTAAAACAACTGGTAAAGCTGTTTGATAAAGAAGTTTCACCATCGGTATTTCAATGTGTTTAAAATCTTTAGATGACAAACGAAGCGGCTTAACTTTTAACGTAACGACCGTTAAAATAATTAAACATTCAACAATACGTGCAATTAATGTTGCAATCGCCGCTCCAGAAACACCTAAGGCAGGAGCCCCTAATAAACCAAAAATTAAAATAGCATTTAAGACACCATTAATCACTAACCCAACTAAACTCCCCCACATGGGTAAAGCACTATTTCCAATACTTCGTAACGCCCCGGCGTAAACAAACGACAAGGCTGAGACAAAATAACTAAAAATAGAAATACGTAAGTAGTCACTTCCTAGACGAATAACCTCCGTATCTGAATTAAATAATCCAATAATCGTCTCTGAAGCAAAGAAGCCAATTATCATAAAAACAAGTGCAAAGCCAACGGCTCCGATTAAACCAAGTTTTAGAACCGAATGTATTTTCTCTTCATCTTTTTTCCCCCATAATTGGGCAATTAAAATGGAACACCCGGCACCTATTCCCATCACAAGTAAACTATATAAGAAATAAAATTGATTGGCAACTCCAACAGCAGCTAACTGTACCTCACCAAGATTACCAATCATTAAGGTATCTAACATATTTAATGAGGTTGTAATTAAGTTTTGAATGACGATTGGTAACGTTAGAATTAACAATCGCTTATAAAATCGTTTATTTTCTGTCATAAAATCCCTCTTTCTAACATACTGATTTTCTTAAAAATTGCATACAAAAACCCCCAATTTGAAGTTTGTTCAAAGTGGGGGTTCAACACTTATAGTAAAATATCTATTTTTTACAATATCCATTACATTATATCTAATTTTCTTGAAAGAATCAAGTCTTTTTTATGAAGAAGACTAGTCAAAAACATCATTTTTCGATAGAATGAAGATAAAATGTGTTAGAAAGGAGCATCTATGATGAGTCAAACCAAACAATCGATTAAAGCATTATTAGAACAAAAAAAACAAGCGACAGCCAATCAAAAGGCACAATTATTACCAAGTCGTGAAATGGTCAAAGGACAAAAAGGAAAAAGTAAACGACGTAAAGCAGGTATTTTAGGTTAAATCATTCGCCTCTGTTACATCTTAAAGTTAAAAAAGCGATAGACATTCAATGGCTCTATCGCTTTTTTTCACTTTAAATACAGAAAAATCGAAGCCTCTTTCATCCTTAATCATCAGAATACTAGTGACTCAATGACATAGTTGATCATTTCTAACGACTATTTGCCTATTGTCCTTACCTCTAAAAATCATTAGTGCTTCATATCTTCTTCATTTTCTAATTAATTGAATCCCAACACTATTAGAGAATTATCTAAATTTTTTATTATATAATTATATTGTTTTTGTTTATTAAAAACGCATAACTTCTAGACTAGTCATCAGTTACTAAAAGTTATGCGTTTAACCTACTACGCGTATTCTCTGAAGGAATCATCAAAGAAGCAGAAATTTATACTGCTTCTTCAACCGATTCCTCTTTTTGTTTTTGAGGGGACAGATATAACTTCTCATACTCTTGATCAATAAATTGAGTAAAATAAAGCTTAATCACTCCCATGATGGGTACACCTAAAATCATTCCGATCATTCCCATAAATTTTCCACCGATTGTCACAGCTAATAGCGTAAGAAAGGGGTTAAGCCCCATCTTTTGTCCGACAACTTTAGGGTCAATAATTAAAGTTTCTACCTGTTGAACAATTAACAAAAAGACGAGGATCATTAAAGCCACGAAGGGACTATAAAAAAAGTTAATTCCAACCGCAATCAATGTCCCGAAAATAGGTCCAATAAAAGGAATCATATTCGTAATTCCAAAAATAACACCGAGTAACAACGCATATTTGGCTCCCATTAAAGATAAACCAACCACCGCACAAATCCCAACAAATAAAGAATCAATGGATTTCCCTATTAGATACTTACCAATATTTGAATGAAATAAGTAAGCCATATGAAAAACATGCGTCGCTAGCTTAGGTCGACAGATAATACTAACTAATTTTCTTGTGATTGAACTAAACTTTTCTTTCTCAAGTAACACATAAATACTAATAATAAATGCTAATAAAACGTTACTTGTCCCCATGAGCGCATGATACATCACCCCAATAACAGATGTTAAGGAGTTCGTTAAAACATCCGTTAATTTCGGAATAATTCTTAAGATTTGATCCTGAATTGCAGCTAAATCACTAACATCTATCTGTTTAAACTGACTTGTCCAGTTGGTTAGCCAAATCTGAATCTCACTGGCAAAGCCAGGAATTTGTGAAACTAAATCTTTTGAACTTTGATAGATAACTGGAAATAAAAAACTCGCACCCAGATAGCAAAAAAGTAATAAACCAATATACGTTACTGCAATACTTACTGTTCGCTGACACTTAAACTTTTTTTCTAAAAACACAATGATGGGATTAAAAGCATAAGCCAAAACAAAGGCAAGCAAAAAGGGCCAAATGGTTGCCAGCATTCCATTGATGCCATTAAATAAAACTTCATAATGATCAATGACTTTAATCAAAAGATAAGCCATTCCAACAAACAATAATCCCTTAAAAAAAGAGAGCGAGAGGTTATTCATTCGATTCATACAGCACTTCCTTTAGTACAACATAATACAACAAATTATACTATCTTATACTAAAGTTTACAATTTAAGGTGCCAAAATTCTACCGTTATTCTACATTATAAAATATCAATTTGTATTTCATCGATACTTACCTCATAATTTGATTCAATAAAATTAATGACCTGATCCAAAACAGATTGAAGCTGTGCTGTTGAATTCGAACCGGTCGTAATGCCTAAAACAATCTGTTGATGAACATCATGATCATCGATTTCATGAACCGACACATTAAACGTATTTCGAATTTTAGCCACTAAACTTCTTACAATCATTCGCTTTTCCTTTAAACTATGGACCCAAGGTGCACCTAATTTAATTTCTAAACAACCAATTTTCATTAAAAATACCTCGCATTCTTGAAATTACCTTTACTTTTTTCGACAAATCGATCATGAAGAATAGATAAAACGTCTTAAATATTATAAAATAAGAGAGTTAATAAAATTTTAACATCATTATTTTATGTGTAGGAGAACAAATTATGGCAACAAATATGGATTTAATGAAAAAAATCATTGAAGAAAAACGTCAAAAAACGAAACAACAAGATAAATTAAAACGCCCTGACAAACAAATTGGTGAAGCACGTAAACGCATTAAACAACATAAAGGTGGCGGATTATTCGATAAATAAGACGAGCCAACCTTTTTAAGCCAACCGTCAAATGACACGATAAAAGGAGGATGACTATGTCTTTATCATTTGAAACTCTTAATCTAAATCCTTCATTAATTGAAGGTTTAGCCAAACAAAACATTACAACACCGACAACAATTCAAGCGGAAGCCATTCCCGTTATTTTATCACGTCAAGATGTGATTGCACAATCACATACAGGAAGTGGGAAAACATTAGCTTTTGTGACGCCACTTTTCCAACTGATTGATAGTAGTAAACGTGAAATGCAAGTTTTAATTTTAGCTCCCACTCACGAATTAGTCATGCAAATTGATGCTCAAATTAAATTACTAGCTGCTAATTCAGGTGAACCTGTCACATCAACGACAATTATTGGGGGAGCAAACATTGAAAAACAAATTAAAAAGCTTAAAGAAAAACCTCACTTCATCGTGGGTTCAGCAGGACGTATTCTTGAATTAATCAAAAAGAAAAAAATTACAGCCCATACGATTAAAACAATTGTCTTAGATGAAGCGGACAGCTTATTAGATAATACGAATACGAAAACGATTCAAGATATCATTAAAACAACATTACGCGATCGACAATTATGTCTATTCTCTGCTTCAATTAGTGATAATACTTTAGAATTAGCCAAATCATTGATGAAAGAGCCGGTGGTTTTAAAAACAGCTGAGACAGTAGAAATGAATCCTAATATTGAGCACTTCTACTTAAAAGGTGATCGACGTGATAAATTTGAATTACTACGTAAATTAATTGTCGCTGAAGAACCACAACGTGCTTTAATCTTTGTTAATCAAAATGATTCAATGCAAGAAATTGCAGAAAAATTAAATTATCACCAAAAAGAAACATTTATGATGCGTGGAAACATTAAGAAAGAAGAACGCAAACGCGCCTTAGATGCCTTCCGTAGCGGAAAAATTAAATTATTAATTTCATCAGATTTAACGGCTCGTGGTCTAGATATTCCTGAAGTGACCCATATCATTCATTTAGATTGTCCATCAAATCCAAATGAATATTTACATCGTGCTGGACGTACAGCTCGAGGAAACGCCTCAGGTAAGTCAATTTGTATCGTAACAGATAAAGATTTAAGTACGTTAAAAAAATATCAAAAGAAATTTAAGATTCAATTTGAAGAAATGAAAGTGAGCCATGGAAAGTTTATTTCTGCTGCTTCAAATTAAAAAAGATGACCTTGGCGTCATCTTTTTTAATTGATAGCTTCTTCAAGCGCATACGGATTAAATTTTCGAACTTGTTCATCTGTTAAATTCGCAATAAATTGGCGCTTAATTTCAAGCAAATGCATCACATCATTCAAATATTGAAATAGCATCGCACGATTTTCAAACTCTTCACGAGTTTTTGGTAACTCTTGATTTCGACAACTCGTTAAGACTGCTTTTGTCTTTTTAATCAAGTCATCTGCTGTATTGAATTCATGTAAACTCATTGCTATATGTTCAGTTAAATCAGCTAGCATGATTGACTGTTCAAGTGTCATGACTACTTTTCCAAGCGTTTGTCGCATATTCGTTAAGACGTGATATTGCATCGTGCGCATCTCCATATACTGTGCGTAATACGTCATCTCATCAAATAAGTAATTTTGACGATTTTGTTCTGCACGAAGCCGTGCTATTTCTAAACGATTCGCTAATGATAAAAATAAAGCTTCTTCGTCAATTGACACCGATTGACTTCTCGTCGTATTTGCTAAACAAAATAAAACAGTACGTAAGTGTTCCTCAATGTCATCTTGATCCTTCTTAATTTGATGTATCATTTTTGGCATATATAAGTTAAAAATTAAGGCGATTCCTGCTCCAATGAACATCAGCATCAATTCATTGATTAAGAGCGACAAATTAACACACCCCTCACCTAGTAAATGGGTGACTAAAACCGAACTCACAACAATCCCATCGCTTAATTTAAAATGAGCAGCTATTGGAATAAAAATTAATAAGTAGATACCAAAGGCAACTGGATGAAACCCTAATAACAAAAATAAAATACAACTAATTCCTAACGCAAGCAGCGTCGAATTTAATCGTAAAAGAGCAATTTCTAACGATTTTTTCTTGGTATTTTGAACACTTAAGACGGTAATAATCCCTGCTGATAAGGCGTATTTTAACCCTAATGACTGGGCCATTAAAATTGCAATGGTCGCACCAATTGCCGTTTTAATCGTACGCATACCTAATTTATGTTTCATTTTTTATCTCCTTTTTTTCTCTCTTACATTAACATTGAAAGTAGTCGATAAACAGATTCTTCTGCTTTCATAAACCATGATTTACTTTGTTCGTATTCAAAGTCTAAGCGACGACAATCTTTTTGATCAAATTTAAACTGCTCCACTAATTGTTTAGCCATCGTATCGTTATAAATAAAAGCAGCTAATTCAAAATTAATACTAAAGCTACGAACGTCCATATTAACTGACCCCACCGTTGCCATTTCTTGATCAATGATAATAATTTTCGAATGTAAGAATCCTTCGTAAAAGTATACCTCAATTCCCGCTTCGAGTAACTCTTTGATATACGATGTTGTCGTTCGATGAACAAAATGATTATCCGGAATGACGGGAATCATAATTTTAACATCAATTCCTGAATGGGCAGCTATTTTTAAAACATGTAAAAATTCACTATCTGGAATAAAATAAGGTGATTGAATCCAGATACTTTTTTTTGCCGTCATAATTAATTTAATATAGGCAGCACGCATATGATCTGTTTTTTGGTCAGGACCATCACAAACCAGTTGCATAAATGTCTCATCTTCATCCAATGAAACGGAGCGGAAATAACGCTCAATATTTGATTCCACCTCATTTAAATCAGAGACATCTTCAATGACAGCCGCATAATCTTTAAAAAAGCGTAGCTGTAACAATTGGACGACTCCCCCTGTGACTCGCAGATGCGCATCACGCCAAGGCGTAAATTTAGGATTTTTCGATAAATATTCATCACCAATATTCATTCCTCCTAAATAGGCAATGGTCCCATCAATCACGACAATTTTCCGATGATTTCGATAATTCCAATTTAATGTAAAGATCTTAAATTTAGCGGGATAATGTTTGACAACAGTTCCTCCAGCCTCCTTTAAAGGTTTAAAAACTGATGAAGGCGTCATAAAACTTCCTCCATCATCATAAACTAAGCGAACTTTAACACCTTCACGAGCTTTTTTAGCTAAAGTCTTAATTAAAGCTTTTCCACTTTCATCACCACGAATAATAAAATACAGGACGTTAATCGTATCCTGCGCCTGTTCAATATCGGATAGTAAACGTTCATATTTATCATTCGCATCGCTAAAATACTCTAGCGTATTATGGCGCGTTAAAATGCTACGATTATAATTTAAGTTAAATTTTATTAAAGACATATAGGATGATGGTATTGTTGACACCGAATCCATCATTTCAAGTTGTGAATCAACGGCTTGTTGATAGTAGTGTTCTTCTATGGCATCTAAAAATGTTCGTTTTTCTTTAATAATCGGTCCATGTCCAAATAAAAGGTACAATAAGAAACCGATAAACGGAATAAACGTCATAATCATTGTCCATGCAATAATATAAATCGGTTCATCTCTTCGACGAAAAATCATAACTAAAATCGTACATAAGTTAAGAACTTGTATCACCATAAGTGATAACGCAATCATCCAAGCAATCATGAACAAACCTCCAATCCCTCACCTCTTCGTATCCAATCTCAAAAGATGAGCTTTTTCCTTCCTTTGCGTGATTTTATCATGATCCATGAAAAAACATAAGCTTTCCTATTATACCTTAAATTTCGCCTTTTGGTAAGAGGGCTAATGTGACTGCCCTTCTTGTGTTGATTTAAGAAAATTGCTTAAAGCTAAGATAAATTGTTGCGTATCTTCTCTCGTTCGTTTCTTTGGTCCTTTTAAACGCTGACCAGATTGACGTAACTTGGACGAAAGATGACGGGTAAATAATAGCTGATCAATATTATGATCCTCATATGTACGGCCATTTTGATTCATCGCATAACCTTTTTTGGCCAATACAAGCGCACCTAAGCCATAATCTTGTGTAATGACTAAATCACCCGGTTGTAATCGATTAATAATTTCATAATCCACCGCGTCTGAGCCTGGCATGACTGTAATCGTCTGAACTCCCTCATGCATAAAATAATGAGCAGCATCACAAATAATAATCACTGAAATTTCAAATTGTTTCGCGACGTTAATAGTTTCCTTCACGACAGGACATCCATCGGCATCAATATAAATATTCATTTCTTTCACTCCTATTTCACAGCTTTAATTCGATTCATTTCTGCTATATTCAAAAATTTAATGGGAAATTTGTGAAAAACCTTATTTTTTCAGATTACATCGGATATAATTAACCTTATCAATAAATCCTATTTAACACAAACATGATTGGAGGCCTCATATGTCTGTTAAAATTATTACCGATAGTACATCATACATTCCTGAATCTATTCGTCAAAAACTCGATATCACCATTATTTCTCTTAATATTATCACGGATACCTCCTCAAAACGAGAAGTAGAAATAAATCTAGATGAGTTTTATCAGGAACTCCCTCACCTTTCAGCCATTCCAACCTCTTCTCAGCCAAGTCCAGATGAAATGTTAGCTGCCTTTGAGCAATTAACGAACGAAGGACATGAGGTACTCGGAATTTTTCTTTCCTCTAAAATGAGTGGAACGTATTCAAGTGCACATTTGATTAAAAATTTAATCCTCGAAACAAATCCCGATGCAAAAATTGAACTTTTTGATTCGTTAACGAACTGTATGCAAATGGGGCTAATCGTGATGGAAGCTGCTAAAGCAGCCCAATCAGGCTCATCTTTAGAAGAAATCTTATCGCTTATTCACACCGTGCAACATAACAGTCGTTTTTTATTCACACCACACACCCTAGATTATCTAAAGAAAGGTGGCCGAATTGGAGGGGCTTCCGCTCTACTTGGAAATCTATTTCAAATCAAACCAATCTTAACCGTTGAAAATGGTGAAACGACAGTATTTACAAAAGTGAGAACGAAGAAAAAAGCTATTCTAAGCATGATTAACAAATTAAAAGAAGACCTTGATGGTCATGAACTAGGAGGTCTTTTCGTGCATCATATTAGTTGTGAAGATGAAGGTCTAGAATTGGCCAAACAAATTGAATCTGAACTAAATACGCCAATTCAGATTCAATCCATTGGACCGGTCATTGGTTGTCATGTAGGCCCTGGTAGTATAGGAATTGCATATTTTGTAAAATAATGATTGCGACGACTCATAATGAATGATATAATGCAAAAGCTAAGAAAAACTATTAGAAATGCGAAGTGAGATTATGAAGAGTTCAGCTATTGAAAAGCGTATTGTAAAAATCGATCAAGAAATTCAAGCGATGAACATTGCTAAGAAATATTTAAATAACCATGAAGAAATTAAACAAGTGATTTTAGAGTTAAATCGCGAACGTCAATTATTAGTTAATGATTTATATCGTGATGATAAAGCGTCTTATGCCATCGTACGTGATCACATGGAATCATTAGTTGAAGTTGAATTAGATGCTACACAACAAAAAGAATTATTAGAGTACATTAAAGAAACATTCGGTCGTCAAGCGGCTACAGATGGAAAAACAGCCACAGGATTAAATGCCTGGTTAAAAAAATTAAACGTTAAATTCAATTGGCAAACAACAGATAATTCTGATTGGGCAACGTTAATTATTACGGGATTCGAACCATTTAAATGCTAATGATGAAAGACCTTTAGAACTTTTTTCTAGAGGTTTTTTTTAATTTTCTATTTTTTTCATTTAACTTCACTTTTATTCCATTATTCTACATTTTACGGTATACTTATCTTCGGAGTATCAAAAAATGATGAAGACATAACAGACAAAGGAGGCTCATTATGGAAAAATTACAACTTATTGGAGAACGTATGTTAGCATTCCTAAGCGATTTGATTAGTTTTGGGAATACGTACATCGGAACATACTTATTAATTATTTTATTATTAATCGCAGGGTTCTATTTTACTTTCAAAACACAATTTGTACAATTTAGAATGATAAAAGAGATGATTAAGCTATTAGGGGATGGCGTTGGAAAATCATCAAAAGATGGAAAGGTTTCATCTTTCCAAGCCTTTTGTATTAGTACTGCCTCACGTGTTGGAACAGGAAATATTGCAGGAGTTGCCTTAGCAATTGCTGTTGGAGGGCCTGGTTCAGTATTCTGGATGTGGATCATTGCGTTAATTGGTGGAGCTTCAAGTTTTGTCGAAAGTACATTAGCGCAAATTTATAAAGTGAAAGATGCGTCAGGAGCTTATCGTGGTGGACCAGCTTATTATATTGAAAAAGGATTAAACAAACGCTGGTTAGGGTTACTGTTCTCAATTTTAATTACAATCACTTTTGGATTTGTCTTTAATGCCGTACAAGCAAATACGATTACAGAAGCATTCCAAACAGCATTTGGTATGGATAAATTATTCATGGGAATTATCTTAGCCATTGTAACAGCTGCCGTGATTTTTGGAGGAGTTCAACGTATTGCTAAAGTCTCTGAAATTATCGTCCCAGTGTTAGCCGTTGCTTATGTGTTAGTAGCCCTCTTAGTGATTGCGTTAAATATCACCAAAATTCCAGCAATGATCAGTTTAATCGTTTCTAATGCCTTTGACTTCAGCTCATTCGCATCAGGTGCTTTTGGGGTCATGTTCATTCAAGGGGTTAAACGTGGGTTATTCTCAAATGAAGCTGGGATGGGATCTGCCCCAAATGCAGCTGCTACAGCAGAAGTTAACCATCCCGTTCAACAAGGTTTAATTCAAACGCTTGGAGTCTTCACAGATACCATCTTAATTTGTAGCTGTACAGCATTCGTGATTTTATTATCAGGAATTTATGCGGATTCAGACTTAACAGGAATTCAGTTAACACAAGCAGCTTTAACCTCACAAATTGGCGTAATCGGTAACTACTTTATTGCCTTCTGTATTTTATTATTTGCATTCAGTTCAATTATTGGGAACTACTACTATGGTGAGTCAAATATCGAATTTATGAGTGCAAAAAAATTCTGGTTGGTCGCTTACCGTATTATCGTAGTTGGAATGATTATCTTTGGTTCATTGACAAAAGTCGCAATCGTTTGGGATTTAGCTGACTTATTTATGTCATTTATGGCGATTGTTAACTTAATCGCAATCTTACTATTAGGTAAGTTTGCATTTAAAGCCTTAAAAAATTATACTGATCAAAAGAAACAAGGAGTTAAAAATCCTATCTTTAAAGCGTCTGACATCGAAGGTTTAACAAACGTTGATGAATGGAAGTAAGCAAAAAAACAGTTCTAGTCTATCTAGAACTGTTTTTTTGTTTAGGCTAAGGCAACAAATAATGACCCCGCCGCAATTAAAATAACGCCGATGATTCCTTTAAGTGTGATTTCTTCTTGGAAAATTAAAATAGATACGATGACTGTCATCACAACCGATAATTTATCAATCGGTGCCACCTGCCACGTCTTTCCTGTCTTTAGAGCAATATTTAAAAACAACCAGGATAAAGCTCCTGAAATTCCTGCTAAAATTAAGAAACCAAAATCTTTTTTGTAGGTCACCAACTCTTTTAAGTGTCCGAAGTCCCCTTTGGTTGCAGAAACAATCACTAAAAAGACGGCCATAATCATCGCTCGAACTGAGGTTGCTAACGTAGGGGTTAAATGGTGAATCCCGAGTTTCGTAAAAATAGTAACAAAACTGGCACTAACCGCTGCAAGCAAACCGAAAATTAACCACTGAGCCATATAAAACCATCCTCTCTCACGCTACGGGATGATTATACGCTATGAATCCTCTCTTTTCAATCACTCGATTTAGATGTTAAGATTGAATCTTTCTTAACACTTGAATGAGCGGTTGATTTTGGCTATTTTTCACACTAAGTTGTGGGAAAAATAACACATGATGTTGCCCGTTAAAATCATAATGAAATAGTAATGGCCCCACGACACAACGACAAATAAATGGATTTCCACTTTCTAATACAATAGTCACGTAAGGTCGTGTCTGACGAATAAATGAAATTCGTGCCTCAAGCTCACTTAATTCATTAGCCCCCAACTGTTCAGATGGTGCTCCGTGAGAGGTTGTCACATACCAATTCATTCGAGAGCCTTTACGAATTAAAGGTAAAATAAAGTCATCTGAGGTGACAAATTTCAGGTTAGACTGTTTTGTTGGTGTCATAACCCCAAATAAGATGCCATGTGCTTTCATCCGATCTAATGAAGCTAGAATCTCTTGATAAGTTGAAGGTTCTATATATTGCTTAATTTCATCTCCTCCACCTTCTAAGGTGACTAACGGCAAAACATTTCCTAGTTTAGATAAGGCAAGACAACGTTGATCATTCAGTAAAACGCCATTTGTTAGAACGATAAATTCCATATCATCATATTTTTCATACACTTTAAATAAGCTATCGTTCATCAATGGATCCCCGCCAGTTAAAACGATAATATGAATGCCAAGCTCTCGTGCTTCAGCTACTAGTCGATCAATCTCTGCTAAAGGCATCGCTAAACTCGGATCTGATTTACATAAGCACCCTTTACACGCTAAAGAACAATTCATCCCAATATTGATAACGAGCGAGTGAGGGACATTAACTGAATATTTTTGTGACATTTGTTCTCGGATAGAAAGCCCCTCCCATAGTTCTTTAACTGCAATATTTTGTAAAAAGTGATTTAAACACGTTTTATTCGTATTATATATCATATTTTTAACATATCGCTTAATCGAAGGATGGCTATCATAATAGCCTTTAATTTGTCCAATAATTGCCTTTATCTGAGAATCAGTAATAAAAGTTCCCGACATTTCATATAATTTCTCTACTCCATTATCAGGATCCTCTTTTAGCACTTCGACAATATTAGCCACAATAAAATTTTTCGGCAATAAATTCATATTATTTAAAAAGTTCATCATGTTCTTCACCTCATTTTTTTAATTCGATGAAACTTTACTTCATTTCATTATATTGTCGATTTTTATTATTCATGACTTTTCTTTGATGCTTTTGCACAAAAAAAGAAGAGACTCACTCTTCTTTTAATAAAATGTAACGTTATGATAATCGATATCGACTGAAATAGGTTGGGTTTTATTTTGTAACAAGAGGGGCTTTAAAAGTTGATAGACATAGGCGCGTGCATTACCCTCATCTGTATCAAAAAAGATAAAAACATATCGTAATCGTTTGCCTTTTAATTTTTTCAGTTCATAGGACGTTGAAGTATTAAAATGATTAATCGCCACAACATAATTCACTTCATCTTGTTCATCATTGAGCGTCGCTAAATGATGAGCAATAATACAAGCTTCATTGATTCCAAACCAATGTTGGTATAAATCATTAATCAGATCACTACTGGCGCCTTCTTGATAGTAGCGAACTGCTGAGCTATTTCGTCCAAACTTTTCAACAGCTTGTTGTTTATGATTTAAAATCAGAACTTCAATACGGTTGATATTCATGACACTTTCATCCCCTCTCTCTCATTTGGAGGGCATGCTCACTAGACTCCCATCTACTTCTGCTCTGCCTTTAATTAACACTTTATTATATGCATCATTAGGCAAAAATGGAACAACTCTATTCTGTCACTGGAATAAAATCAAAGATTGTCACATCAAATAAACCTTTATCCGTCAACTTAATACTTGGAATAACGGGTAATGTTAAAAAAGATAACGTTAAAAATGGATTAAAACCTAGATTCGGTGATAGCTGTTCTAGTGCCTCATGAAGTAAACTTAATTCAGAAACGACCTCATGTGCTGGACGAGCAGTGATTAATCCAGCTATTTCAAGCGCGATTTGAGCTAATACTTTTCCCTCATTCACCACAACAATTCCTCCACCTATATTTTTAAGCTGTTTAGCCGCCTCTAACATATCCGCATCATTTGTTCCACAAACGATTAAGTTATGTGAATCATGTGAAATCGTTGTTGCAATAGCTCCTTTTTGGAGTTTTAACCCTTTTAACATCCCTAAACCAATATTCCCTGTTAGATGATGCCGCTCAATGACTGCCACCTTTAATAAATCTTCTTCAATACATGATCTCACGTCGTTTGTCATATTTAGAGCTTTTAATTCATATTGGCGATGAATCGTTTCTAGCTTATTTGGAATAATTTCAATGACATTAAGCTTTTGGCAGTTGCTCGCCTGAATTTCAAACGATTTTTCACTTAAGTTTTCTGGTAAATGAACCGTATTTTCAAAGATGAAACGTTTGTTCTCACGCTCCTCATCTAGTTGAAGTTGTCCTTGTCTCACGACACACTTACCATTTTTATAAACCGAATTAATTTTAAAGGTCTCTAACTCATCTAAAATAATAAAATCGGCAATAAACCCAGGTGCAATCGCTCCTTTATTTTTGAGTTGATAGCATTCAGCTGTATTTAACGTACTCATCTGAATCGCTGTTTCAATTTTCAATCCACTATTAACGGCAATTTTAATGGCGTGATCAATAGTTCCTTCACGAATTAAGTCATCAATATGTTTGTCATCCGTACAGAAACAAATACGACGACTATTAGAAATACTGGCCACCTGAATTAAATCTTTTAAGTTTTTAGCAACACTTCCTTCTCTCATTAACACATACATCCCACGACGTAAACGCTCAATCACTTCTTCAGCCGTATGACATTCATGATCTGTTAAAATCCCGGCTGTGATATAGGCATTTAACTGGTTCAAATCAAAACTAGCCCCATGTCCATCAATTCGATAACCTTTGGTTGTGGCATCGACTAACTTTTGTAACATATCGTCATCCCCATTGAGGACTGCTGGGAAATTCATAACCTCAGCCAATCCAATCACTTTTTCATAACAATACAAGGGATTTAAATCCGCGGCGAGTAAGGTAGCGCCTGAATTTTCAAAGGTTGTCGCTGGAACACATGACGGTAACATTACATACATATCAAACGGAATATTCTTTGATAAGTTTAACATTAACTTAATTCCTTTAACCCCTAGCACATTAGCAATTTCATGTGGATCGATAATCATGGATGTAATTCCATGTTTTAACGCTTCTTTATAATATTCTTTAGGTGATACAAGAGATGATTCTATATGAGCATGCGCATCAATGAGACCTGGACAAATATATTGATTGGTTCCATCAATTTCATTGATTCCCTCATATGACCCTATTCCAATAATATATCCCCCTTCTATCGCTACATCAGCCATAAATCGATCATTTTGAAACACATCAATAACCGTGATATTTTTGATAACGAATGAGGCCTTTTGTTGGTTTGAAGCACATTTAATACGTGTCTTTAATTTCATTAACTTTTCTTTCATCTGTCTCACCTCATGAAATTTTTTCTATCCAACCATATCTTCTCTAAAAAGTTCACTATTTAAACTTTTTCTCATCATTTTTGCTGATATTTCGTTTTTTCACCATAGATAATTACCTCAATTATCCTTTTTTGTTATAATAAGATAAATACTTTATGATTGGAGAGACAGAAAGAATGAATACCTATAAACGACAGCTATTATGTATTGGATTAGGGATTGTTATTGCTCTTTTACGAACGGTATTATCGGCTTTCCCTTCTATGATAGACACGTATTACTCCAAAGGAATCAATAAATGGTGGATTAAACAACTAAGTCGCTTGAGCGCTCTAGTTCCTTTTTCAATTTTTGAACTTCTGATCTACATCGCCATCGTAGTCTTTATAGCCGCTCTTATTTTTTATTTGGTTCAACTCGTTTACAATCATAAGAAATGGCTCTCTCTCATCCTTCAATATTTATTAAATCTTCTAGCAGCTTTCTCGATTGGCTACTGTATTTTTATCCTCTTTTGGGGACTCAATTACGACCGTCCGTCATTAGAGGCTGATTTCTCGTTGGCGAGTGAAGGACATGATCGAGAAGAATTAATTGCTCTTTATGAGCAATTAATTCAACAAGTCAATAAGGCCCGACTGAATACCCGTGAAAATGAACAAGGTATTTTTATCGCTAACGGATCTTATCATGACATTTTCAAACGAGCCCCCAATGGTTATGAGCATGCCGCTCAAACATATCCTGTCTTAAGTGGAACATATGGAATAGCAAAACCCATCCTTGCATCCAAACTAATGAATTATACGAATATTACAGGAATCTATTCCCCCTTTACAGCAGAAGCCAATGTTAATGTGGCGGTACCAGATTCCACACTTTTATTTACAACAATGCATGAAATGGCTCATCAGCGAGGTTATGCGAGTGAAAATGAAGCAAACTTCATTGCTTTTTTGACCTGTATTCATCATCCAGACCAAGACTTTATTTATGCAGGTTATCTATCGGCATTGAACTATACGAACGTGGCGCTTGCAAAAGTTGATTCTGAGTCATTAATCGAACTCAATGCACAGTTAAGTGATGGCGTCCGGCGGGATATGCGCTATTTAAATGAATTTTGGGCGCAATATGAAGGGAAGGTCGAGGAAACCTTTAACTCTATGAATCAAACCTATCTCACACTCAACGGTATAAAGGATGGTGTTAGAAGCTATGGACGAGTAGTTGATTTATTATTAGCTTATTATGATCATGAATCGTAGGATAGTCAAATTCATTGAAATATGCTATGTTAAATTTAGGAGGGATTCAAATGAAATGTAACATTTTTGGAAATGATTTACCAGGTGTCTCAATTGTTCTAGATAAAGGCGAAAGTGTCTATACACAGTCCGGCGGAATGGCCTGGATGGATGAAAAAATTAAAATGGAGACGAATCTAAAAGGGGGGCTGATGAAAGGAATTGGGCGTATGTTTTCAGGCGAGTCACTATTTATGGCAACCTATACCTCGATGGCGCCTGCACAAGAAATTGTCTTTGCCTCGACTTTTCCTGGTCAAATTCTTGAGTTTGATTTACTAAAAGGAGATGAGTGGATCTGTCAAAAAAGTTCATTTTTAGTCGGTGAACCTAGTATTCATTTAAATGTCGAGTGGACTAAGCGACTTTCTGCTGGCCTATTCGGTGGGGAAGGATTTATTTTACAACGTATTAGTGGACAAGGTAAAGTCTTTTTAGAAGCTGCAGGAAGTGTCGTCAAGCGAGAGTTAAAACATGGAGAAATCATCAAAGTTGATACTGGCAATGTCGTTGCTTTTAGTCGTGGGGTTAATTACGAAATTGAAACCGTTAAAGGATTTAAAAACATCTTCTTTGGTGGGGAAGGATTATTCTTAACTAAATTAACCGGACCAGGAACCGTTTATTTGCAAACCTTAACGATGCAAAACGTTGCCACTCGATTAATTCCATATATTCCAACAGGTGGAAAATAAAAAGCATAGTGGAGTATGGTATGACTCCACTATGCTTTTTATTTATTTAAATTCACAAAGACTGATTTTTTAGCCTCAGTTTGACAAATTAATTGATGATTTAAACGTTCGAATGAAACAATATGATTTAAAATGACTTCTTTTTCTAGTGTAAACAGATGGAATCTCATTAGTTTTGTGTCAGATAAGTAGTAAATATTAAATCCTACCACCACAAAATCTGTTGCATCTAATGAATGACGAGCCATCGGGATTCGCCCATTTAAGACAAATACGTCACCTGTCTCTTGATGGAGGGCAAACACTGTATCATTTTCACAAACAAGTTTTTTAGCAAGAATTCCATCAATTGGACCATTCTCATCTTCATTTTCCTTGTCCATTGCCATCAATTGATGCGTCTCCGTTTCAATATAATAAACATGACGACGATCTTCTAGGGCGATATAACTTGAACTTGCTTGCCCTTCTTTTTGATTCCCATCATCCATCGTTTCACGATCACTTAAACGCATAATTTTATCTTCAATTGCTGTTAAACGCTCGAAGTACTCCCCGTTAAATTCATCAACATGTAATAAACGTTCATACGTCTGCGAAATTTGATCTAAATTTTGATTTAATAATTGGATTTTTTGGCTCCCCTTTTCAGATAACTCCACAATCTCCTCGAGATGTACCATTTCTACAAGCTCATCTAAATTTTGGCGTAACCCCTCTACCACATCCTTGAAGTTTAAAATCGTCCTATCTAATATTTCCAGTCGTTTAGCTGTTTTTTCAAATGTTTTTATTAAATCTAAAAATTCCGTTTCCATTCCTCTCATCCTTTCAACTCGTGTATCGTTTCAATCATTCGATCAATGACCTGTGCCTGTTTTAGAAGATGTCTTGAATATAGCTTATTAAATCGCTTCAACCAAGTGACACGTACGTCTTGCTCATAAACAAAAGTTAAAACATCACTTCCTTCTTTCTCAAACTCTTGTTGGATTTGAGCAAAGGGTAACTCCTGAAAGACCAATGCCTTTAAATAGTTGAGTCGGTCATGTCCTTGACGATAACAAAGCGCTGCTTTTTCATACTCTTTAAGGTGCATTAAGTCATGTCCCGCTTCAATGTGATGGCCCTCTTTGTTCTTCATTAATGCACGGCATCTTGCAATATCAGTTTTTGCTTCTTCAAGTTGTGATAGTTCATATTCCGTAATCGCTTGCTCATAAAGCTCACGACGCTCATATAATTGAGCTTCTTTATAAAATTGATTATCCGTTGATAATTGATTCAGCTTTAATTCGGTTTCATCAAATGTATCAAAAGATAAAAACTCACTTTCAAATTGCTCATAAAGTGACGGTGGCATATCTTCTTCAATGAAACATAAATGATGACGAGCTCGTGTCAATGCCACGTACAATAAGTTAAAGTAATAACGATATTGATTTTGATACATCACATCTTGATTTATGATTGTTTCCCACGCCGTTTTATACTTCGTCATGACATTATAGCAAATGATATACTCCTTTTCGATTCCTTTAATCTCTTCAACAGTAAAGACAGCTCCCTTTTGTTGAGTGAGTCGTTCAAAGTTTTTCTTTTCTTCTTCATCTGGAACAACAATGGCTACATAATGTCGATTGAGTCCCGTCTCAATTAACTTAACCATCTCAAGGGGATGTTTCGCATCAAAATAATAAATCGGATGCTGTTCTCCTCGAATTGGAATTTCATGATAATCATTTTTTTTATTTAAACCTAAACGCTGAATTCGCAAATTAACCACTTGATTAGCTAAATCAACGACTTCTTTCGTACTTCGATAATTTTTAACTAATTGATGTTTAATAAATCCTAAATGCGTATTTGACGTTTTTAAGATACTCTCAATTCGTCCTGTATGAAAATAAGTCGGACGAATGGTTTGATTGATATCTCCACTAAATAATAAGTTATTTCGATTTCTAGCCAGACGAATTAAACAATAAATTTGAATTTCTGTTAAGTCTTGAATTTCATCAGCAATGACAAAATCAAATAAAGGAACCTTTTGATTCATTAAACGATTGAGAAATTGCCTTGCCATGTCATTCTCGTCCACTTTTTCTTCAGCAGATAAGAACATTTGGTATCTTAAGGTTAGTTCATATAGTAGTTCACGCTGAGACGATGAATATAAACAATACTGCTCATCTAACTTTAAATAGATTTCTTTTGGAATGAGGGCATGATTGAGTAAATACTGATCGAGAATTTGATGCATCAGTAAAACTGCTTTAAGTTCATATTGATCTAAAAATCGAGTCTTTGCTTCATAAAGTTTTTCGGCATGAAGCACGAGATCTTCTCCATCCACATGACCTAAACCTTTTTTAACAATCACCTCAACTAAATCTGATGCAAGAGACCACTCTTTCATATTCACTCGATAATCTATCCATTCTTTTGGAATCATCCCTTTAATAATTCCTCGAATTTCTTTCCAAATATCATAAATGCCGAGTCCTAATTGTTTTAACAGCAAGGGCTGACGTTCAATAACCCACGTGCGAAACTGTTCATAACTCACCGTTTGATAAATTGAAACTTCTTGAGAAATATAATCGTTCAAATGGTAAAAATGAACACGCTTTAATAATTCATCTGCACGATACTCTGGTGACTCTTCTAAAATTTTTTGAAATAACTTCTTCGCATCTTCGACGAGATAAGAGGAATAGGTAAAGTAAGCAATCTTAATCGGTTGCATCGCCAAAATAAACGCTTTATGAATATTAATTGTTGTTTTTCCGCTTCCTGCACTACCAAAAATAAAGGTAGGGGCATCTGTTGGTGCCAAGCATTCAAACTGTTCATCATTCAAATAATAAACCGCCTTATCCTCACGTTCATCTAATAACTGTCCCATGGTCTCGACATTAATGACACGAGTAATCACGCGATTAGGATCGTAATCAAAATTGATATATTGCTGATCGATGAATTCATCAATCGACTCTTCAGATGTCAAATATTCCTCAACTTGTTGGTTTGAAACTCCAATCATTCGCCCTCGCATCGCTTGATCATCATGATGGCAATAATCTAAAAACAAAATCGCTTGACGGTATTCTGAACGTACCCGATCCGTATCAAACGTAAACAAAATCCGATCGCCTTTATTAATTCGAAGCTTAAAAATACGCAAACCATTTCGATTATTTTTAATTTCACGGACTGAAACCCCTGTACGCATGGCAGACATATTAAATTTTGAAGCAACATATTCACGAACAAACTGACTCATTTTTTGTAGGACAAAGGATTCTTTCCCTTGAGGGATGTGACTTAAAAACAATTCAGTAATTAATATTTTCATAACCATATCCCCTTTCTACATAATCTTATCTATATTTTATCAAATTAGACACTAAATGTATATTAAAACGTCGCTACGCTGTCGTTAGTGGATAAGAATTTCCTCAAAAATTGTTTTATGAACGAAAGAAATTTTTTCATCTACACTAAATCTTTCATTTCCTTTATTTTTAACCTTTATTCTTTACGTCATCAATGCTCGGTCAGTTCAGTAGGAATAAAACGAATAGATCAAAAGATAAAAAAAGCCGAATAACCGCACAGGCGCTTATTCGACTCTAAAACCGGACTAAGATTCGATTAAAGGAGAACTACTTTCTTCTAAATCATCCTCAATATTGAGATCAAACTCTTGCATATGGTATAACTTTTTTCGTTTTTGTAAATAAAAATAAATCACAACTAAAACAATTCCCTTTGCCACACTACTTAATGATATAGCCCACCAAACACCATTAATTCCTAAAAGCGTAGGTGTTGCAATTAAATAAGCAAGGGGAATACGAGCAGCCGTTAAAATAATCCCCACTGCAGAAGGAATATACGTTCGACCTAATCCATTAAATAATCCTTGTGTTGTAATCTCGATACACATAAATAATTGTGAGTACCCTAAGATTTTTAAGTAATCTGTTCCTTGGTGAATTGCCTCTGCTTCAGGTAAAAAGAAGGTAAAAATAGGACGACCAGCAAAGATGAGTAAGGCGGTCGTAAATGCCCCTAGTCCTAAGGCTAACATTAACGTGGTACGATAACCTTTCTGAATTCGCTCATATTGTTTTGCACCATAGTTTTGACCTACAAACGCTCCTAAGGCTGTTGAAAAACCACCAGCTGTCATCCAAGAAATCGATTCAATCTGTGATCCCACTTTTTGAACCGCAATTGGAACTGCTCCATAAACCGCGACTAATCGTCCTAAAATCATCGCAATTAATGTAAATGACCCACTTTGGACAGCCCCTGGAAGTCCGAGTCTACAGAGTGTTTTCATGGATACAATATCCGGTTTCTTAAAAAGATCCACTTTTAAATCATTCACTTTACTTCTAATCATTACCACTACAAAGCAAATTGTGACCATAATTTGTGCAGCAACAGTAGCTAACGCGGCTCCTAATACCCCTAAGGCTGGAATAGAACCAAATCCTAAAATTAATAATGGGTCAAATATAATATTGAACAATAACCCAATCGTATTAATAATAAATGGAGTTTTACTATCCCCTGATCCATTAAATATAGCAGTTAAAACAGGATTAATAAAATAAAAAATCATTCCGAATGCCATCACCTCTAAATAGGTATATGACATCTGAATAATCTCAGTATCACCTAAGTTAAAGAAACTAATCAACGGTTCTTTTAAAATAAGTAAAACTAGCATATAGATTATGGCAAGTATTAAGTTAATTTGAATTGCACTTCTAACATACATTTTCGTTTCATCAAAACGCTTCGCTCCAGTTGATTGAGCGACCTTAATCTCAGCTCCATTTTTTGAAATCATGATAAAAGCCATCGCAAGCCACGTAAAAAAACCAGCCGTTCCGATAGCAGCCACTGCCTTACTTCCAACTTTACCAATCCAAATCATATCCGTCAGATTAAAATATATAGTTATTTCACTAAAAATAAGTAATTTAACGCGTTTTAAGGCGCATTTCAACCTTTTAAAATTAGTATTTTGAAATAAAACGCGGTCAAAACGTGGTCAAAAAAAACAACAGATAGCCTATAGCTGTCTGTTGTTTTTTATTATTACTCTAAATTATCAATCGCGTACTGTGCTTCTTCAGGTGTGAATTTTTCACCGTATTCTGAAATTAACTGATCGTAGATTGCGCTCGGTGACATCGCCATTGTTTCTTGATAAGTTTGTGCTTTTTTTAGTGCGTTTTCGTTATAGTTTGCATCTAAGTTATCAATCGCATATTGAGCAGCTTCAGCTGAAAACTTCTCACCATACTCAGATGTTAATTGATCATATAACCCTGCTTTAGACATATGCATCATATCGCTATATGTTTTTGCTTTTCTTAACGCTGACTTATATTCTGCGGGAACGTCAGCTGCTTCTTTTTCAGGTTCTTTCTCTTCTACTGGTTGTTGTTCTGTAGAAATTGAACCTTCACTGCCTTCTTCTTCAACCTTTGCAACTGATGTACTTTCCTCGGCTGTCCCTGCTTCTACTTGAGTTTGGTTGTTACCTTCTGGCTCAGAAGTCTCTTCTTCGCCTGCTCCAGCGACTCCAGCTATCACAAAAACAGCAATGACCCAAACCCACCATTTTTTATAAAACGGCTTTTTTTTCTTCTCCATACTATATTTCCTCCCTGTTTTTTAACTCAAGTATAATTATACACAAATTTCCTTAAATTTACAAAAAAAATTTTGAAGCTACTATAACATAATCGATATCATGCTATCAAAGTCATATTTAAATTTAGTGAAGTTCGACATATCCGATTTAATCCACTGGACGCCTTTCATATCTGGTTTCTTTTCGCAAACTGAAATTAAGAGAAAATTATCAGTTAATATCTCTCCTACCTTTGAATCAGTTTTACGACTACGGATCAATTTCTTATACTTTTCTTCATTTGTAAATGTCTTGGTATGATCCACTTCAATAAAGGCTACAAAATTAATATCGTAATACTGGAATTCAATTCGCATATCAGGTCTTAATCCATAATCCTTTTGCAACTCTTTGAATTCCACATCAACTTTGATAATGTTGAAGTTATTTTCTTTCATCGTTACTAGAAATTCCGACATGAGCAATTTATGCTGACTTCTTTTAGGTGTTTTAGGAAAGTTGTAATAGATATACTCTTGATTATGATACTCTCTAACGCGCTTAATTTGGCGGCCTTTAATCATCACTCTTAAGCGATTCCCAGCAATAACTGATATGGAATGTAACGTCTGGGATTGTTTACTTCTATAAAAATATCTAGCAATCTGTTCAGTCGTCATAATTAATCGCGTATCTTCTAAGAAGTTAACCACTCGAACATCTCTTGTCGTTAAAGCCATGAATACCACCCGTTTCGCTTTTCTGACTCATGATTCTGTCTTAATCTACGGATAATCTCAGAATTATAGCGCGCATTCTCCTCTTCGATAACCATCTGCCCCCATTTACCTGCAAGACGCTCCATTAAATTATTTTCGATATCTGTACAACGTTGACACATTCCATTTCCCAATATCTCATCTACTGGTTTCTTTTCTCGACAAGCACAGCATTCTTCAACTTCGACTATCAGATTACTTTCAAACTTAAATCCACCCCAATTAACAATCGCCATATTAATCCTCCTCATAATCATATAACATTGAAGACTTTTTCTTGGGTTGTTTTTCTTCGCTCATAATGGTTTGAATAGTCTCGACTGGACGTCGATACTTTGTTGTGATTTGTTCAATTTTTTCGTCACTGATGTAAAAGCCTTGAAAATATTCGTATTTACCTGAAAAGTTAATGATCCCACTCCCTGGTGTCGTTAACTTTTCAAGTCCTATTACCTCTATTGCATTTTTAGACTCTTGTGCCTTATTTGTCTTTAGCCCTACCCTAATCCCTAAGTGAGTTGTTACAAAAGCAGGAATAACATCAGAAGTGGGTCTTTGTGTCGTCAGTAGAATATGCATTCCACAGGCACGGGCTTTACTTAGGATGTCGCCTAGTACATACCAGGCTTCTTTATTACCAATTAAAGAATAGCATTCTTCAACGACGATAAACTGATATTTCATTCTATGATTAGGATTAGCTTTATTGTAGGACTGGATAGTGCGATGATTACCTAGCTGCTGATATCGACTAATCATTTCTTGTCGTAGTACCGGAAAAAATTCGATGGCTGCTTCAACGCTATTGGTGTGATATCTGGTATGATATAGATCCTTGTATTCATTAAGTTCATTTCCCTTCAAATCCAATAGAATAAGTTCTAGCTCGTCACTTGAATAATTCTCAATCAATTGACAAAGCATTGAATTGACGTACACCGACTTCCCTCCACCAGTCGCTCCAACAACCGATAAGTGAGGTTCTGTTGCAAGGTTTCGTTCAATGACACCATCCCGAGACATTCCTAGCACAACATTTAAACCTTTAGATTTATCAACTTTATGAGTTCGATATGCATAAAACTCCTTTAAATGGGTAGTATAAAGTTTAAGATAAACTTCATTCTTTTTATACTCAACTGATGCATTATTTTTAAAATACGTCTCAACAGCCTCAATGCACTTTTCAAGGTCTGATACTGATTTTCCTATTGGAATATCGATATAAAACTCTGTATAAGTCTCGTATTTGATAAAATTATGCACGTTGGCTAATACACCTTTACTATTTTTAAATTTACACTCTTCAAATATCTCATTTAAAACTTTTACCTCTTTAGTATCTAACGGATCTTTGTTTACCATGAGAGCAGCATACCCCAAAAGTACTCCCGCCATCAAAAATTCTACCAACTGAACCACCTCACTAACCTCTTGTTTAGGTATTGTCTAGGTCTTGTTCTGCGTTTGTTTCCGAAACAAATAAAGATCAGCTATATATGTTGGTACGACACCATTCCAATACTCTTCTTTTAAGGAGAAATAGAGAGATTTTCTTTCTATTTCTCCTTTTTATTCATCCTCATCGTCAATCAAATTGTCTAATCGTTTTAAAACTTCATTTTCGAAGTATTTATTATCCGATACCTTTACAGTAATTTCTCGCTCATTTAGAATCATTTTTATTTCTTTCAATTCATTGGAAATAAGTTCTAAGCGTTTATCTAAATAATTATCACTCACTAAACTCGAATTATCATCCATATCTTTTCTAATTAAATCAATAATATATTTAGACGCATTCCCCTTAGACTTCAAATAATCATTTATTTCAAAATCTTTTTCGGTAAAGCTTATTTCTCTTTTCTGTCTTTTAGGTTCTTTTGCCATTTCAACACCCCTATTTGATAATTTCCGATACAATTATCAAATAAACAACCTGTAGAAATTGTCGAATTTGGGAATTTATTATTAATTTGTCGTATTAGCGTCTCACTACCACCACCAACAAATATCAATTGCATGGAGGAACTCCAACTCCGAACAGTAATCGCACGTCTTATATTCTCGATAAATGAATTAATATTTTTTTCAACCAAATATTTATGCTCACCGGGATTAGAGACTAAGTATTTAATCTCATGTGTCGTTAAATAACACCCTTCTTTTTTTAAAGCATCTCTAATTGCCATCTTTAGGTGGTGCATTCCTTTAGCTTCGCTAAAGCTGTGCTCTCTCGCTAAATTCATGTCTTTGAAAAATAAGAAATCCGTTGTTATCCCACCAATGTCAACTACACCTACTACTTTATTTAGAAAGCTGTTAGGATTTCGATATGCTACACCCGCCCCTTCACAAACAACTAATAATTTATCGATATAGAATCTCTTAGTTGCGGTGCCAATAGTTATCATTATTTCGCTCTGCTCTAACAAAAAGTCTCTGTAACTTTTTCTCAAATTTTTGTTTAAGAAAGTATCAACTGGACAGCTCGTAACTACTGCAACACGATCATTGTTATCAACCATTTGAGCAATTCCGAAGTACATCATAATTCGGTGTTGCTCTTTTTCTTTTGAAATATCTAAATCATATTCTAAAGTCTCGTCACCAATCAAATACTTCTTACCGTTTAGCAATACTTGATATCCACTATCTAATCTATCAACTCCTTCTGCGAATGTACTTACACACTTAAATTCCTTTGTACCATCATAAACCTTTAAATTTTCTTTTCCCATATCGATGCCGATTATTTTCATTCTGATCACCTCACACTACATCATACGGTATGTGTACCGAAATTATTCCTGTCATAAAATTAAAAAATACCGAAAGTTCGGTACATAAATTAACAAATTATACATAAGATATAGTGTAAGATGATTTTAGGAGGGATTTAAATGAGTAAATGGAAGCATGAAGAGATTGATTTTGAAGGATGTTTAACCGTATCGGAAACCATTGAGAAGTATCTTAAATATAAGAAGGATACACCGAAAGAGTTTATGCCATGCCTAGACTGGTGGTTCTTCTGTCACGTTGCGGATTATATTTCACATGATCTATACGACTTATATCATGAAGTTAGCAAGAAATTAATCGATTAAAAATACTTTTTTTAATTGCTTTTGGCGCACATTAATGGTTCTATATATAAGAAGGGATGATGAAAATGGAAACTAAAAAAAATTATTATCAGAATACTGAATTTACCATGTATCGAATCGGTGACCATTTATGGATTTCGAATGCAACTGCTTTAGGTGAGCATCTAGTAGAAGAATTTTCTTTGCAAAAAATGTTGTGGCATCAATCGTTCTATACGACAGATGAAGTAGAGAGTATATTTAATGTTAACAGAACTGCACTTAAATAAAAAAAGAGGTAGAGACGGAGTTGACCGAATCTACCTCTTTTTATTAAATCTTCATCTGATAGAGATTTTTATGTGATATTTGATTTTTTATTATATTTAGGCTAACGCCTATGAATCTATTATACCACATTATTTAGTTACTTTGTAATCCAAGTCGTTTGCAGTTACTGTGTTATAACCGGCGTTATGTACTGATTGTTTATCGGGTGCTGACGCTTTGCACCACAAAATGTCAACTGGATTTAAAGTTGAATCCGTTCCGCTCTTTAACACGCTATTTGATTTCGAAGTTTGAGGTGTGTAATTAGGGTGTTTAATGTCGTGATCAACTTCGATATGCAAGTGCGCTCCGCTAGATGCGCCGGTATTTCCATAGTTACCGATTACGGTATCTTTCGTTATTTTTTGCCCAACCTTTACATTGATGCTATCTAAATGATAGTATCGCATAGCAATATCGTACCATTTACCATTTTTCGCTTCACACTCTTTATACACAACGACAACGACGTTTCCGCCGCTAGGATGCCACCCAGCATGAGTGACTTCTCCGTTACCGCTTCCCCAAACACGTTTATCTTTGCGATCTTTATCAGTCACATCTACTCCGTAATGAGTATATCCGAAATCTTTACGATAATTTGCGTTTTTGTATCCTGCTGTTACTCGCATCTTGTTGATTGGTAAAATTAATTTTTGTGCCATTTCACTCCACCTCTTTTGAATTGACTTTATTTACACCCACTTCTAACGTTTGCTTAATCGAGTCCGGAATCCATACATCCAACTGGACTAAGTTCTCAACAATACTTAAACCTTCTTTAAATACGAATCCTAGGACAAAAGTGCTTAAGATTAAACTTAATCCAGGAGCTAATCGATCTATAAGTATGAAAATCACTAACACAATGCACTCACCGATTGAACGGAACATACCATTGCTGCACGTTCTGCTTTTTAACTTCCCTTGTTTAGCGGCTACTAATACACCGGTGATAAAATCAGTTACTATTGCTCCAAAAAAAATCATAAATAAGACTTCTAAAGTTACTAATTCCATTTTTACACCTCTTTTAAATTAAAAGGTCACTCATTGAGTGACCTATTTTTGTTGAACCGATTAAAATTTAGTTTTTAACTGTTTTTTATTTTTCTTCTGTAACTAACTCGCGGGCATCCATTAACGCAATTAATTCGTCATATTCTTCTTGAGTTAAGTACCCACGGCGCAAATAAGTCGTTAATTGGCGCTCTAACGTTTCTCTAACATACGCTCCGCCTAAAATCATAATTTTCGCCTGTTCATAACGTGATAATGCCATTGTACTCTCTCCTTTAATTCTAAGATTTATTGTTTGCGCTACTGCAATATTTCTCGAGTCTTCCAAAGCCCATTCAATTTCGCATATTCGATAGTCCATATCCCAACTTGTTGCAACAAGATTAATATCATTTTCTTCTAGCGATTCAACTCGGTATGCTAACGCATGAGGTTTGGCAGCTTTCTTATAAGTGATCAGAACATGGTCGTCGTTGTCTACAAAGCTATCAATAATAAGTGTTTCAGTAGCTTGATTAAATTCAACCATATCTTCTTTAACTGGTTTAAAACCATGTTCATCCATAATATCAATATTACTATTAAAATTACAGATAACACGACCATCAGGCAGTTTCAAATTTTTTGGTGCTTCAACAAATACACCATTAACCAATTTACCATAACGCATGATTATCACGCCCCTTATTGTAAGTATACTTTAGTAAGAACCATTTCAGTTAGCACATTGCTAGATCCTTGAACTTGAATTTGCAGAATTGTAGATTCATCATTTACGCTTGCTGGTAGCTCCATATAAAAGTGTGTATCACTAGTCATACAGTCTCTAAAGTACATGATAGTTTGAGACGATGCCCATGAGTCAGAACCGCCACTTACAAAATATCCTTCTAGAATAAGCGTTGTTCCTTCTGTAGCAGGTAGACTATTGTGAACGAACATTGAGTAGTTTCCGTTAGACTTGATAGTTAACGTAGTATCTGTCATTGTATAAGTCGCGTTCGCAGTAATCCAGTCTGTTACTTGAGTTAAGTCTCCTAAGTGACCGCAATCAGTAAAGTCACCTCCTGAGGGCACACTAGGCTTAGCACCGGTGTAGATATACTTAAAGACATTTACCGAATCCAGTGGATAACCATTAAAGTCAAAGAACGCTTGATTATCTACTGCACTACCATAACTATAATCTCCTTCAATTTCATGATCGTAACCAGCAGCATACTTACTAGCCCATCCCGAACCATACTTGCTCCAAACAGGTTCGTTTTCTGACCAGTTACTACCTACTGGAATCCAGGCGCACTCCCAGTAAAACACGCCAATACCTTTATCGTCAATCTTATGAATTAGTTCACACATGTCTCTTACATGTCGTGCTTGTCCTTGGACTGTCAAAGGATATTTCATATCTCCAACTTTTTCAGATAAGGCGTTTGAGTAGTCATCACCATTTTCAGAAGTGAATGGATATTGTGTTTCAGCAACCATGACTTTTTTACCATAAGTATCAGCAACGTATCTTAATTGCGTCTGTAAGTTCGCCATTGAACCATGAATATTAGGATAGTATGAAGATGCAAACACATCATAGTCAACATTGTTTTCATAATAATCTTGTGAAATCCATTGGTAACCGCTGTTTGGTTCAGTATTATGAACAACAACTAAAATGCTTGAGTCTATTTCACGAATTGCACGACTACCTGCGTTCATTAATTTGGCAATGTCTGAAAAAGGTACTACTGTATAGTCGCTTCCCATATCCCAAGTAGCGCATCCGCAGAATCCATATCCTGTTTCATTCCCTACTTGAACCATATCTACGTTTACACCAGCATTTATCAGTTGATTTAAACTGTCTTTTGTAAAATTATAAATAGCGTCCGCTCTTTGTTCTACGGTGTAATTTTTCCATTCTTTAGGAGCTTTCTGTTTGGCTGGGTCTGCCCAAAAATCAGAGTAATGGAAATCAATTAGAGTCTTCAAACCATATCTAGTAGCACGTTTCCCTAATTCAATGGCTTTGGCAAGGTCGCAGTTACCTCCACCATAACCATTGCCATCAACGTCATAAGGATTGTTCCATATTCTTATTCGCACATGACTAACATTTGCTTGTGATAGAACTTTAAAAACATCAGCTTTCGAACCCCAAACATCATAAAATTTAACACCACTTTGTTCTAGCGATATAATACTGGAGACATCTACACCACGAATAAAACCTTCACTTAAACCGTCAATCTTTTGGATATTGATTGACGGCCCTGGGTAATGCAGTTGTTCTTCCGTACTCATTAAAAGTTTTTTACTCATAAACAATCCACCCTCCAAGCCAAGTTCCGTCAACATATGTAAAGATAAATTCATACGTTCTTAAAGCTTGTATATCCGGGATCCTTTGCCATCGCACTGATGGGAATGTCAAAGTTAATTCAGAAGTTGTCGAGAAGAATAGATGAATTTGTGTGAATTTGGAAACACTAGGTAAAGAGATTGTATTACCATTGGATAGAGTCG
>OLVP01000229.1_pt1 | contig 49742 bp, 47 predicted proteins | sample 1673281 | NCBI WGS metagenome assembly OLVP01 (sample SAMEA3178940, study PRJEB25190) | human gut metagenome | biome: human gut; feature: human-associated habitat; material: faeces | place: Austria | collected 2013
AAGTGTCAAAGCCTCAATAATTACAATTTTATCCTTAACTTAATGACATTGTTTTCAAAAAAAACCCCGTCCCCAAACAGAAATTGACAGCTTTTGTCTATTGCAAATATTGTCAAAACATGGTAGCCTTAATTAGTAATAAAAGGTAGTCAAGAAATAGGACTAACTAAATACTATTTTTGCAGTGCATGAAATAGTGATAACGCAGATTGATAATTTTCCCACCTTGTGTACATGTCAAAAGTATCAGGTGGCATTTGTACTGTAAAAAATAAGTGAAATTTATATACAATACATATACAGGAGTAGAGATGAAAAAGATAGATATGCACTGTCACATACTACCTGGTATAGATGATGGATCTGCAAATCCGAAAGAGACATTAGCGATGCTACGCATGGCATTGAATCAGGACTTTGTAGGTATGATCGTAACGCCACATGGCTCAGTCCGTAATGCATCCGTAGAACGAGTGCAGGAGATTCGAACATTGTGTAAGAAGTTCAGAATTCAGGCATATCAACGACTTGGAGTCAGGCTTCCGGTATTTCCGGGACAGGAAATTATGTATTCGGTAGATACAAGACAGTTACTAAAGGAAGGAAAGCTTCTGACGCTGGCAGATAGCAGATATGTGTTATTGGAATTCCTCCCGGGGACAGCTTACTCTAAGATATTCAGCGCAGTGCGCCAGATGCAGATGGCAGGTTATGTCCCAATTTTGGCACATGTAGAAAGGTATCATGTGTTAAGAGAAGAAGGCAGACTGGAAGAGCTGGCTGATACAGGAGCAAGAATCCAGATGAATTACAGCTCTATAGATGGAGGATGGAATAATAATACAGCACAGTGGTGTAAGCGACAACTGAAAGATGGTCTGGTCCATTACCTGGGAACAGATATGCACAATAGCGGAGAACGCAGTCCACAGACAGAACACGTTGAGAAGTGGCTGAACAAGAATCTGTCTGAAGACTATGTATGGGCATTGATACAAGGCAATGCAAGAAGAATATTAGATGACCGCGGATCACACAAGCCTAAAACATAAATTGTTTCAAAATTTTTTACAATTCAAAAAGGGACAGGTTAGAAATAAAAGAAACCCTAGAAAATGGGAGGGTAAAAACACACACAATTCAAAGAGGGACAGGTAGAAGTCCAATTGGGGACGGGGTTTTTTTAAAAAACCTCCGTCCCCAAAACCCCAAAAACCCCGTCCCCCAAGAAAGGAAATCAGATTAATGGGAAAGAATTACGACAATGATGAGATGGAAATTGACTTACTGGAGCTCTTTTATGTGCTCAAGTCGAAGATACTGGCGATCCTGGGAGTGGGACTGCTGTTCGGCTGTATTGCGTGTGCGTATGCCGGATTCTTAGTGAAGCCGCTGTACACATCTTCTTCCATGATGCTTGTACTGACCAAGGAGACGACGCTTAGTTCTCTGGCGGATCTGCAGATGGGTTCACAGCTTACCAAGGACTATTCCATCTTGATCACAAGCCGTCCGGTGCTTACGGATGTTATCGATCAGTTAGATTTGGACATGGACTATAAGCAGCTAAAGAATATGATCACAGTTGCGAACCAGGACGATACGCGTATTCTGCAGTTGTCTGTGGAGTATTCTGATGCCAAGCAGGCGAAGGAGATTGTAGACAAGCTGTCAGAGGTTGCTTCTGAGTATATCGGAGACAAGATGGAGGTTACACCGCCTAAGATCATTGAAAAAGGTGAGGTTCCGACTTCCAGATCGAATACAGGCGTGGCGAAGATGGCAGTGATGGGTGTACTGGCAGGTATGATTCTGTGCGCAGGTGTGATTGTTGCCCGCACGATCATGGACGATACGATTAAGTCTGAAGAAGATATAGAAAAATATCTGGGATTATCTACACTGAGTGTAATTCCGGACAGAAAGGATTATATTAATGGATCAGGAAAGAAGAAGTCAAAGAGAAATGATGCAGGAAAACGAAAAGCAAGCTAAAACTACATATACAAATGCGCAGGCAAAAGCGGCAATGTCCCGCCGTGACAATAAGGCATCTAAGCTTCGGGTGGAGCTGACGGATCCTCGTAAATCAAATTACTTTTACGAGGAGGCGTTAAAGACGCTGAGAACAAATATCCAGTTTGCGGGAGCGGATATTAAGACGATCCTTGTGACAAGCTGTTTCCCGAATGAGGGAAAGAGTGATGTTGCCTTCCAGCTCGCAAGGGAAATGGGTATGGCCGGCAAGAAGACAGTTTTTTTGGATGCGGACATCCGAAAATCAGTCCTTGTGCAGAGATATTTCGTGGATAGTGACGTGAAGGGACTGTCCCAGTACTTAAGCGGACAGGCACCGGTGCGCGATATTTTATATGGAACGAATTATGAAAATGTAGATATGATTTTTGCAGGACCGATGGCTCCGAATCCATCCGAACTTTTAAATGGAAGAGTGTTCGCCAAGTTAATGGGTGAGCTGAAGCAGAGATATGACTACGTCCTGATTGATACACCGCCGATGGCAAGTGTGGTAGATGCAGCCATTGTTGGAAAGGTATGTGATGGAGCAATCCTTGTAATCGAGAGTGGATTTGTAGGATACCGTGCAGCGCAGAAAGCAATCAAGCAGTTGGAAAAGAGTGGAACACATATGCTTGGAGCTGTGCTGAATAAAGTTGATACAAAGAAAGAAAAATATTATTCCTATTACAGTTATGGAAGTAAGTATGGCTATGGCCAGAATCATGAAAATGCGTAGGAAAGGAATGTAAAGAACAGTATGAAGAAAAGAAAGACGAACCCGAAGGTTCAGAATGTTCTGCTGTTGATTGCATGTATCGTATTATTCCTGATATTAGGTTCGCTTTTATTTTTCAATCATAAGCAGGAGTCTGCAAATAGCAGTGAGTTAAAGAAAGCGGCGCAGGAAGAGATTCAGAAGGAGAAATCAGATCAGACATGGACAGAGGACCAGAACAGCGAAGATCAGAACAACGCCAGCCAGACAGACGGGAATCAGAACAGCGAAGATCAGAACAACGCCAGTCAGACAGACGAAAATCAGAACAGCGAAGATCAAGCAGGCGAGAATCAGACAGGCGAGAATCAGACAGACGGGAACTAGAACAGAGAGAAGCATCAGGAAAACGCCGGGGAAGATTTGCAGCAGTTATTATCGCAGGCGTAGCTGTACTTGCGGTGGCAGGTCTTGGATACGTAGGTATCCAAAAGAAGAAAGCAGCAGAAGCGGCAAGTGCGAAAGCAACCACGGAAGCAGAGGATTCCAACACCGTCACCTGGCAGGGAAAGAATTACAAATACAATCAAAATCTCAGCAACTACTTATTACTTGGAGTAGACAAGCGTACACCGGCAGAGACAAGAGTCGGAAAAGCCGATGCAGGACAGGCAGATGCCTTATTCCTGCTGTCGCTGAACCGTAAGACAAAGGAAATGACACTGATCTCGATTCCGAGAGATACGATGACAGATGTGGAAAGCTTTGACCTGGAAGGGAAAAGCCTTGGAAAATCCAAAGATCACATCAGCCTCTCCTATGGATATGGAGACGGAGGCGCCGAGAGCTGCAAACTCACACAGGAAGCAGTGTCCAATCTCTTTTATGGACTTCCGATTCAGGGCTATCTTGCCATGAACTTAGACGGGATTCCACAGCTTGCAAAAAGCGTAGGAGGTCTGACAGTGACTGTGCCAAATAACAGTCTGGAGTATAAATATCCGGAATTTGCCGAAGGCGCAGAAGTAACACTGACCGAAGAAAATACAGAAACATTTGTCAGAAGCAGAGATGTAGATGAAAGCCAGAGCGCCATCTACCGGATGGAACGCCAGAAAGCATTCTTAGATGCGTTTTCAAAAAAGGCAAAAGAATGCTATGAACAAAATGCAAAATTTGCAGCAAATCTGTTCGTGGCAATCAAACCATATACCGTCACCAATATCAGCGAAGACCGTCTGATGAAGTTATTCCAGACAGCAGACGAAGGAGACGGCTACACAGAATGGACCGTTCCGGGAGAAGGAACACAAGGTCTTTCCTACGATGAATACCACGTAGATGACGATGCTCTGTATGCAAAGATTATGGAGACATTCTATCAAGAAGTAAAATAAATGAAAAAACAGACAAATGAGCAATAAGACGTAAGGGGCTATAGAATTATGAAAAAACGATACGTCGTAGCAGGGATACTGGCAGCAGCCGGACTGATCTGCGGAGGAATTGCATATTACCAATATTATCAGGATGCCCATGCAGGGCAGGAATATGAAAAAATAAAAGAAAAAGTCGTGACAGAAGAACCGGAAGAGACACCGAAAAGTACCGTCGAGATACCAATCGACTTCCAGACATTACAGAACATGAATCCAGACATTTATGCATGGATCAAAGTACCGGGAACCGTCATCGACTATCCAATCGCACAGAGCGGGACAGATAACAGCTATTATCTGAACCACAGTCTGGAACATGATGAGAACAAAGCCGGAGCAATCTTTACCGAGGATTACAACACGAAGACCTTCGAAGATCCGAACACCGTGATCTACGGACACGGCATGGCAAATGGCTCCATGTTCGACGGTCTGCATCAATATATGGACCGGGATTTCTTTGATCAGAACAAAGAAGTCATCATCTACATGCCGGACAAGATCTTGCACTACCAGATCTTTGCAGCATACCTGTATGACAACCGGCATCTGCTGCAAAGCTTTAACTTTGATAACAAAGACATTTACCAGGCTTACCTGGATATGGTATTCGGTATCCGGGATATGAAGTCGAATATTGATACAGCAGCGAGTGTGACTGCAGATGATAAGATCATCACACTATCTACCTGCTATGCAGGTATGGACAACCGTAGATACCTGGTACAAGCCGTACTAGTATCTATAGAACAATAATTAAGAAAAGGAGGTAAAGACCAATGAAGAAGAAACTGATCAGCCTGGCTATGCTGGTAACAGTATTCGCAATGCAGGTTGTAGGTGTATCCGCTGCAAGTAAGACAGCAACAATGGCAGCAACTGGAGCAGCTCAGGGAAAATATGACGTAGAAGCTATGTCACAGAGTGAGATTGCAGATGTTGCTAAAGTTAATCAGTCAGCAGCAGATCTGATTAAAGGCGTCAATGCAGGAACTAAGAAACTGGATGATATTGCAAAAGCTGAATCCAGCATCGCATCAGATCTTGCAGGGGAGTCTTTAGTTACTGCATTCATGGATGTAACACCAACTAATGGTGGCGTTCAGCTTGCAGACGGAAGATATCAGGTAACATTATCTGTACCTGCACTTACAAAAGGAATGACAGATGTAAAAGTACTTCACTTCAGTACTGCACGTAATGTATGGGAAGTTATTACACCATCTAATGTAGATCTTAACAATAAAGAGCTTACATTTGAGGTTCAGGATCTGTCACCAATCGCAATTATTGCGAAAGTTGATGCTTCACAGGCAGTGACAAACACAGCAGGAACATCACCAAAAACAGGTGTTGATTCCACAAACACAGTGCCATTCGCTGGCGCAGCAGTCGTTCTTTTAGGAGCGGCAGCAGTTGTAGCATTCAGAAAAAAGAATGCTTAATTAAAAAATGTTAGGTCTTAGGGGAGCTGAAGTATGAAAATTATACGTCAGCTTCTCTTGGGCTTGAGAAATGAATGACATAAACGAGACAATGAATTTGAAAATAACTATCATAAGGTAAAACCGATAGATAAGATAAAATGCAACAAATGATAGCGGTAAAAAAGGATTTAAAGGTAGTAATATAAGAATGAGTAAGATGAATGAGGAAAAAACAGATTTGAAAGAACAAGTGGATAAAAAACAGTTTCATATGCCAAGAATATTAATTGTATATGATATGTTAGTTTATCTGATCGCAGCAGTTTTATTGCTTGTGCTTTATGAAGGAAACGACAAACTTACCACAAGCGGTATCTTTCAACAAGTAGTACTTTCAGCAGGATGCATTTTCGCTGCCAGAATGACAGGAAAAATCTATGGACAGGTATGGAGATATGGCGGGATCCAGTGCTATATCCGGTTGCTTTTTACAGATGCAATTGCATTCATCATCTATCTGTTAATGGAATTATGCCTGCCGGTAGAAAAGATTACATTTGCAAGAATGCTTTCCGTGTCATGTCTGAACTTACTGGGAGCGTTAGCAATCCGTATGTTATATCGCTATGCATATAAATGTGGCAATCAGGAGAGCAAATGGGGAAAATTTCTGAATTCTGTTCTATACTTTTTTTCGGGAATTGAGCCTGGCAATGAGAAAGAAAACCGTAAGATTAAAGTTGCGATCATAGGTGCCGGACGCGTTGGAGTCGGACTGGCAGAAGACCTTATCAGCAATACGCAGTCTTCCTATGTACCAAGATGCTTTATTGATGTCAGTAAGGAAAAGATCGGACGAGAGATCCACGGAATCCCGGTATGGACAGAAGATGATGTAACCGTAAAAAAACTTGCAGATTATGAAATTCAGGAGATCATCTTTGCAATTCCATCTATGAAAGCAGAAAAGAAGAAAAAACTGTATGAATTTTATAAAAATGCAGGATATAAAGTAAAAGTTTACGATTATCCGACGATGTATGCGGCAGGAGGCAAGAGACATCTAAGAGAGTTCGATGTAGAAGAGTTGCTGTTCCGTAAACCAATCGTAATGTCAGATGAAAAGACAAATGCATACTACAGAGATAAAGTTGTGCTCATTACCGGAGGCGGCGGATCGATTGGTTCAGAGCTTTGCCGCCAGCTTGCAAAGATGCATCCAAAGCAGATCATTATCCTGGATATCTATGAAAATGGTGCTTATGATGTACAGCAGGAATTAAAGATCACCTATGGAAATCAATTAAATCTGCAGATCGAAATCTGTTCCATTACTCACAGAAAAGCACTGGAAAAGGTCTTTGAGACATATCATCCACAGATTGTGATCAATGCAGCCGCACACAAACATGTGCCGCTTATGGAACACAACTGCGTAGAAGCTATCTACAACAACGTATTTGGTACCTATAACCTGGTAGAGCTGTGCGAGGAATATGAAGCAGAACGATTTATGATGGTATCTACAGACAAAGCCGTGAATCCGACCAATGTTATGGGTGCTACAAAGAGAATGTGCGAGATGATCGTACAGAGTGCAAGCACTCATGGAAAAGTAAAATATAGTGCAACAAGATTTGGAAATGTACTTGGAAGCGCAGGATCCGTCATTCCATTGTTCAAGCGTCAGATTGCCAACGGTGGTCCCGTAACTGTGACAGATAAAAGAATTATCCGTTACTTTATGACGATTCCAGAAGCATCACAGCTTGTATTACAGAGTGGAGCAATGGCTAAGAACGGAGAACTCTTTGTACTGGATATGGGACAGCCTGTAAAGATCCTTGATCTGGCAGAAAATATGATCCGCTTATCTGGCGTAGAGGGAATCGAGATTGTGGAGACAGGACTTCGCCCAGGCGAGAAGTTATATGAAGAGTTACTTGTGAAGACAGAAGAACTGGATAAGACAGAAAACAGCATGATCTTCATCGAAAGAGATACTGCCTTAAGCCAAGAAGAGATTGAAGAGAAGATGCAGATTCTCAGAGAAGCCTGTGACAGTGGAGACAATCTGATTGCAAAACAGGCAATGAGAAAAGTCGTGCCAACATTCAAGAGCCCGGAAGAAGTCAACTGCCATGTTGCAAATGAAAAACAGGAAGAAAAGGCAGAAGATAAAGTTGAAGTACATAAGAAGCCTGGAATGAAGGCAGCAATATTCTAAAGGATTACTTCATAATATTTTATAACTTGAAGTGGATAACAGAAAAGGAGAGAGACATGTTTAAGGAAGAAAACACATTTGAAAAATTTGAATCGAAAGTCTGGTTATCCAGCCCAACCATGCATGGACCGGAGATTGAATATGTAAAAGAAGCATATGAGACAAACTGGATGTCCACCGTGGGCGCAAATATCAATGAAGTAGAGCGATTAGTATGTGAAAAAATCGGTTGCAAATACGCAGTAGGTTTATCTGCCGGAACGGCATCACTGCATCTGGCAATGAAGCTGGCTGGTATTGAAGCTTATGGTATGCCGAAAGTAGGACACGGAACGTTGGAAGGTAAGAAAGTATTCTGTTCCGATATGACCTTTGATGCGACTGTAAATCCGGTTGTATATGAGGGCGGTGAACCAGTATTTATCGACACTGAATATGATACATGGAACATGGATCCAGTAGCACTAGAGAAAGCATTTGAGATTTATCCGGATACAAAAGTAGTTGTAATCGCACATCTTTATGGTACACCGGGAAAAGTAGATGAATTAAATGCAGTTATTAAAAAGCATGGAGCTATTTTAGTAGAAGATGCAGCAGAATCTATGGGAGCAACGTATAAAGGTGTTCAGACTGGTACATTTGGAAAATACAATACCATTTCCTTTAATGGAAATAAGATTATAACCGGAAGTGCCGGCGGATGTTTCTTAACAGATGACGAGGAAGCTGCAAATAAGGTTCGCAAGTGGTCTACTCAGGCAAGAGAGGCTGCGTCTTGGTATCAGCATGAGGAACTGGGATATAACTACCGCATGAGTAATGTTATTGCAGGAGTGGTACGTGGACAGCTTCCATATCTGGAAGAACATATTGCTCAGAAAAAAGCAATCTATGAGAGATACAAAGAAGGCTTCAAGGATTTGCCAGTATCTATGAATCCAATGGATCTGGAGAACTCTGAGCCGAACTACTGGCTTTCCTGTATGATTATTGATGAAGATGCGATGTGTAAGCAGGTACGAGGAGAACAGGATGTCTGCTATGTAAAAGAGAGTGGAAAGACATGCCCGACAGAGATATTAGAGGCAATCAGCAGTATTAACGCAGAGGGACGTCCAGTCTGGAAACCAATGCATATGCAGCCAATTTACCGCTTGAATCCATTTGTAGTCAGAGATGGAAATGGACGTGCAAGATCTAATGCTTATATAGCAGGTGGGGCAGCAGATGTAGGAATGGACATCTTTACAAGAGGACTGTGCCTGCCAAGTGATAATAAAATGACAGCAGAGCAGCAGGATAGAATTATAGAAGTAGTAAAAGCTTGTTTTGAATAATCAATTGAAACAAATATATGGAGAAGTAATATGTATGCAAAGTACTTTAAGCGATTAATAGACTTTTCATTGAGCTTAATAGCGTTAATTATCCTTTCACCTCTTTTGGTGCTTCTGATAATACTAGGGACTGTGTTTATGAGAGGAAATCCATTTTTTACACAGGAACGTCCGGGAAAAAATGAAAAGATTTTCAAGTTAATAAAGTTTCGGACAATGGATAATCGAAAAGATAAAAAAGGAAATTTATTACCAGATGAAGTCAGATTAAATAAATATGGACGTTTTTTACGGGCATCTTCTCTTGATGAACTGCCTGAATTGGCTAATATCCTAAAAGGCGATATGAGTCTTATAGGGCCAAGGCCATTGCTCGTTGCGTATTTGCCTAGATATAACGAATTTCAGCGTCATAGGCATGATGTAAGACCGGGATTAACAGGATATGCTCAAGCGCATGGAAGAAATACAGTTTCCTGGGAAGATAAGTTCGCAATGGATGTATGGTACACAACACATATTACTTTTATTGGAGACTTGAAAATTATTTGGGATACTATTATGACCGTCATAAAAAGAGATGGTATTAGTTCTGAAACTTCTGTGACTATGGAGCCTTTTATGGGAACACCAGAAGGAGTAGAAGCCAATTGGAGGGCACCGCATTGAAAAAACTAATTATTATTGGTGCTAGTGGGCATGGAAAAGTAATAGCAGATATTGCTGTGAAAAATGATTATGATAATATTTTTTTCTTAGATGATAATGAAGAAATCAAAGAATGTGCTGGTTTCCCTGTGATTGGAAGAACAAATGATGCAAAAAAAATGGCAGGGGATAAGATTGTTGCGATTGGAAATGCCAAAATAAGAGAAAAAATACAATCAGAATTGGATAATGTGATTACACTCATTCATCCGGGAGCAATTATAAGTAGAAGAGTTCGGATTGGAATAGGATCAGTTGTGATGGCAGGAGCTGTTATTAATTCAGATGTGATTATCGGAAAAGGCTGCATTATAAATACAGGTTCAAGTGTAGATCATGATTGCAGGATAGGAAATTATGCACATGTTTCTGTTGGTTCACATGTAGCGGGGACAGTTGAAATTGGCGATGGAACTTGGATAGGTGCAGGAGTCACTATAAGTAATAATATAAGTATCTGTTCTGGATGTTTGATAGGTGCAGGAGCTACCGTTGTAAAAGATATAAATGAGGCAGGAACTTATATAGGAGTGCCTGCAAGAAAAAAATAGGATAGGAGAGAATAGAAATGAATGTTTTGTTCCTCACATTATTAGATTTTAACTCAATTGATGAAAAAAATATATATACAGATTTGCTGCGTGAGTTTGCAAAACATGGACATAGATTGTTTGTAATTTCTCCAGTAGAAAGAAGAAAAAAAATTGATACTAAGATTATCAAAACGAATAATGCTACCATTTTGAAATTAAAAATCGGGAATACACAGAAAACGAATATTATTGAAAAGGGAATATCTACAGTAAGTATTGAGCCTCAATTTATTGCAGGTATTAAAAAGTATTTTTCTAATGTGAAATTTGATTTAGTAATTTACTCTACTCCTCCAATTACTTTTTGCAATGCAATTGAATTTGTGAAAAAAAGAGATGGGGCAAAAACATATCTTCTTCTCAAGGATATTTTTCCGCAGAATGCGGTAGATATTGAAATGATATCCAAGACAGGGATAAAAGGAATAATTTATAAAATATTTAGAAATAAAGAAAAGAAATTATATAGGATTTCGGACTTTATAGGATGCATGAGTCAAGCAAACGTGAATTATGTTGTAAAACATAATCGTGAAGTTTCCTTGGACAAAGTGGAAATTTGTCCTAATAGTGTAGAAGTCATTGATATGAGTGTTGATGAAAAAATCCGAAAGGATATAAGAAATAAATATGGTATTCCGATAAATAAAAAAGTTTTTGTATATGGCGGAAATCTTGGAAAACCTCAGGGAATAGAGTTTATGATTGAGTGTTTGAGAAGCCAAGAAAATAATGAAGATGCTTTTTTTCTGATTGTTGGAGATGGTACAGAATTTCACAAGATTGAGGCATATATAAAAAATGATAAACCGAAAAATGTAAAACTTATGAAACGTCTTCCTAAAGAGGATTATGATAAAATGGTCGGCACTTGTGATGTTGGAATGATTTTTCTTGATCATAGATTTACAATTCCCAATTTTCCAAGTCGTTTATTGAGTTATATGCAGGCGAAAATTCCAGTTTTAGCAGTTACTGATAAAAATACTGATGTTGGAAGTGAAATTGTAAATGGCAAATTTGGGTGGTGGTGTGAAAGCAATAGTATAAATAGCTTTAATAGCAAAGTCTGTGAAATTACTAATAGCGATTTAAAGGAAATGGGAAGTAATGGATATCATTATTTAATTACTAATTATTCAGTAGGAATAAGTTACGAAAAAATCATTAAGCATTACGGTGAAGATAAATGAAGAAATTTTTAGATGGAAAGCTTTTATGTGCAACAAAAAATAACTTGCTTATATATAAAAAAGGATATTTACTCTTTTGCAATTTAAATGAACCCGAAAAGGTTATTAAACAGGTGAAAATTCAAGGATTATGCGGAAAAATTAATGCATTAGCACGCTTGTTAAGATTGGAACCTCGCTGTGCAATTGCATTGGATAATGAAAATTTCTTGATTTCATTTAAAGGGATAATTTTACATTACAGTACAGTTTCTAATTCTTTAATTGAAGAACATAGATTTGAAAAAGGAATGAATAATCCGTTATCATTTTGCATTGTAACATTAAAATCAGGGGAAAAAGAAATATATTATGGTGAATATATTTGGAATACTGAAAAAGGACCAGTAGCCATTTATAAAAGAAAAGATGGAGAATGGAGTAAAATATTTGAATTTTCTGCAAATAGTATAACACACATTCATAACATTATTTATGATGACGTGCGTGATTTGTTTTATATTTTAACAGGTGATGAAGATAATGAATCTGGAATATGGGTTGCTGACAGAGAATTTAAAAAAGTACAAGTGTTAATAAAAGGAAAGCAGCAGTATCGGTCATGCGTAGCTTTTATAAGTAATGATTATTTATACTATGCAACAGATACACCATTAGAAACAAATCATATTTATAGAGTATCAATAAAGAAGAGATCAGATGCAAGTGTAGAACGTGTCTGTGAGATACCGGGATCTTGTATTTATGGAACTTCAATAGGAAATAGATATTATTTATCAACTACGGTTGAACCAGATAGTTCATTGCCATCTTGGAGATATCGCATTACATCTAAACTTGGAAAAGGAATTAAAGATAGATATTCACATATAATTCTGATTGATGAAGATGGCACTATTAAAGAATGTAAAAAGCTTAAAAAGGACATTTGGCCAATGTGGCTAATGCAGTTTGGAAATGTATTATTTCCATATAATGAAACACAAACAGTTTATTTTACTACTCAGGCAGTTTCCCCTGGGCATGCACAAACTTTTTATTTAGATGAGGATGAAATATGTTAAAGAGATTATTTGAAATAAGTGGAATGGCAGAACTACTGAGTAAGAGATTGGCTTATAGTGTTAACTCTAAGCAATTAAAAGAATTATATCATAAAATTTTTTTGCATAAGGGTGAAAAAGTTAAGGCAGATAGGAACAATATGAAATTAATATTTTCTTATTTGGATTCATTAGATATAAAAAAAGGAGATATTTTACTTGTTCATTCAAGTTTTGATGGAATGAAAACTGCTGATCCAGATGCAAAGGAAATTATTGATTATTTATTAAATCTAGTTGGGGAAGAGGGAACATTAGTTTTTCCTGCGTTTCCAATAATTAATTTGAAGAATGTACCTGGGAAGATTCAGACATATAACCCTAAAAGAACGCTTTGTTGGACGGGAACATTACCAAATACGTTTCTAACATATGATGGTGTAGAGCGAAGTTTATTTCCTTATAATACATTAGCAGCAGTAGGCGCACATGCAAAGGACATGATGAAAAATAATTTATTAGATGAGGTTCCACATGGAAATAACTCAGCGTGGGCATATTGTGTGGATCACGATGCAAAGATTTTATATTTAGGTGTGAGTATAGCTGAATGTAATACGGTTTTGCATACGGCAGATGATCGATTAGGAGATAAATGGCCTATTAAAGATTGGTATGATACGTTGACATATAAAATTAAAACTTCAGAAGGTACTATTGAAAAAACGATTAAAGTAGCAAAGGGTTTTTGGGTTAGATATAATACTTGCTATAATTTTAATGGAAAACTGAAAAGGCTTGGTTTTATGACTGAAACAGTTGTAGGTGGAGTGAATATTGGATATACAAAAAGCTCTAAAAAGTTAATGGAATATGTAATGGCAGAGGCTGAAAAAGGAAGAATTAGATATAGAATACCAAAGAAATATTGGAAGGATTAATTATGAAAGTTTTATTTTTGCATTCTCAATGTGAAAACGGAGGGATAAGTAGAATTGTTTTTTCAATTTGCGATTTATTGAAGCAAAATGACTCAGAAGGAAAATTCGCTTTCTCCAGAGGATTTATTCCAGCAGAACATAAAGATGAATGTTTTATGTTTGGAAAGAAAAGTGAAATTGCAAGGCATGTCATGCTTACAAGATTATTTGATAAACATGCATACGGATCTAAACAAGCAACAAAAGAACTACTTGAATGGATAGATTCTTATCAGCCGGATATCATTCATATTAATAATGTACATGGATATTATTTAAATATGAGAATGTTCTTTAATTATTTAATAAGAACAAATATACCTGTAGTTTGGACGTTACATGATTGTTGGGCTATTACAGGGCATTGTTCACATTTTGAATATGCTAAGTGCGATAAGTGGAAAGTAAAATGCGAGAAATGTCAGCATATTTCGACATACCCCAAAAGTATTCTTTTTGATAATTCGTGTAAAAACTATGAAGAAAAGAAGAAAATATATGAAGGTATGAAAAATATTACGATTGTAACCCCATCAGTATGGTTAAAAGATTTGGTAAATCAATCCATTCTTTCTGATAAAAAATGTATAGTTATTAACAATGGAATTGATTTGGAAAGTTTTCATTATATAACAAGTGATTTAAAAGAAGAAAAAGGTTTTAATAATAAGAAGATATTTTTAGCTGTAGCGAGTGTATGGACAGCTAAAAAGGGTTATGATGACTTAATAAAATTAGCCAAAAAGATAGATAAAAGTAAAGAACAGATAGTTGTTGTTGGTGTAAATGAGACGCAGAAAAATGAATTGCAAAAACATGGAATTTTTGCGGTTACACATACAAAGAGTGTTTCAGAGTTAGCTAGCTGGTATTCAATTGCTGATGTTTTTATCAATTTGACCTATGAAGATACATTTCCAACAGTTAATATAGAATCCTTGGCATGTGGAACACCTGTAGTTACATACAAAACTGGGGGAAGTCCAGAAATAATTGATGATGAATGCGGTGCTGTAGTGGAGAAGGGAAATGTCGATTTATTATATACAGCAGCAAAACAAATTGACAGTAGTAGAGAGGCTTGCAGAAAAAGAGCATTAAAATTTGATCGTAATGAAAGATTTTTAGAATACATTAATTTATATAAAACAATATTAAAAGGAGAATAAAAAAATGAAGGAAAAATTATTAAAAATATTAGAAGAAGTTAGACCGGAGATTGATTTTGAAACAGAAACAGATTTTGTAGATCAGGGGCTTTTTGATTCTTTAGATATTGCAACAATCTTAGACAGCGTATGTGAAGAATTTGACATAGAAATCGGATTTGATGAGATAAAGGGAGACAACTTTAATTCAATTGATAATATGCTTGAATTAATCTCAAAATATAATTAATAGAATGTGGAAAAGATGAAAGGTTTGCACTATGAAAAGTATTTTAGAATATTTAGAAAAAACAGTTTTGCGAACTCCTGAAAAAACAGCTTTTGTGTGTGAAAATGATTCCATTTCATTTAATGATTTAAAAGAAAAATCACAGATAATAGGTGTACATTTAGCAAAAAAGTTATCAGGAGTAAGAAATGAGCCTATTTGTATTATTGCAGATAGAAGTATTGAAACTTTAATATGCATGTTTGCATGTTTATATAGTGGAAATTATTATGTAATAGTTGATTCTGCTTTACCAACAGAACGCATTCAGTTAATGATTGAATCAGTGGATTTTGCAGGGGTAATTGATTGTTCAAATGGGAAAGAGAATATAGATAATAGCAATGTGATTTTTAAATATGGTACAACTGACAATGAAGTATTATCAGAGGAAGATAGAGAGTTAATTGCTTTAATTAGAAGTGAGAGCAGGTCTTTTGATCCGATGTATGGTATTTTTACATCAGGATCTACAGGTGTACCAAAGTTGGTTGTAAAAAGTCATCAAGCATTGATTTCTTTTATTGACAGTTTTGTTGAAATGTTTGAGTTTACTAGTGACGAAATTTTAGGAAATCAGTTTCCGTTTTATTTTGATGCGTCAACAAAAGATATATTTGTATGTTTAAAATGTGGAATTACAACGTATATCATACCTAAAAAAATGTTTTCATTTCCAACTTCATTGGTAGAGTATATTGAAAATAAGAAAATAACAACTATTGTGTGGGTACCGTCTGCTTTGACTTTGGTAGCCAATGCAGGAGCATTAGATGGAAATAATTATTTATCAAGACTTAGAAAAGTATTTTTTGTTGGTGAGCAAATGCCAGTAAAACAATTAAATTATTGGAAAAGAAATTTGATAAATACTCGCTTTATTAATTTGTATGGTTCAACCGAAGTTGCAGGCAATTTTTTGTTTTATGAGTATAATACTATACTTGATGATGAAAGCAGATTACCGACAGGTAAAGTATTTCCGAATGTTAAAGTCTTTTTACTCAATGAAGATGATAAATTGGTAACTGATAATGAAATGGGTGAAATATGTGTGGCAGGAGAAACACTTTCGCTAGGATATTATAAGAACAAAACTTTGACAGACAAAGTGTTTGTCCAGAATCCGTTAGTAGATTATCGAGAAATTATTTATAAAACAGGAGATATAGCCACTTATGACAAATCTGGTAACATTGTTTGGAAAAGTCGAAAAGATTTTCAAATAAAACATATGGGATTCAGAATTGAATTAAGTGAAATAGAAACAATAATAGGCTCTATTCCAGAAATAGAAGAATGTTGTTGTACATATGATAGCAAACAGAAAAAAATACTTCTTTTTTATCAAGCTCAAACAGATTTAAAAAGCATAATTGGAAAAAAGGTAAGATCTAGTTTACCTAAATATATGTATCCAGGTAAATATTATAGATTAGAACAAATGCCACACAATGCTAATGGGAAAATTGATAGAAGATTGTTAAAGGAGAAGACGATGTCTATGGAGAAAAAATAATGGATTATTTAGTTACAGCAATTATTACAACACATCATAGAGAAGCCGAGATAATTGAAAGAGCATTGAAGAGTGTTTTACAACAAACTTATAAAAATATTGAAGTTATTATTGTAAATGATGCGCCAAACTTTTCGGGAAATTCTAATATAGAAAAAATGTTGAAGCAATATAGCTCGTATCCTATAAAATATGTTATGAATACTAGAAAGACAGGAGCATGTGCCTCAAGAAATATGGGAATTGACTTGGCTAATGGGCAATTTGTCGCATTATTAGATGATGATGATGAATGGCTGCCGTCAAAAATTTCAGATATGATTTCAATTATGACGGATGATATAGGATTAGTTTATTCAAGTTACGATAATATTAAAAACGGGAAAGTGTATCCGAGAAGTAAGACAACAACGTATGATGGAAACGTACATGAAAAGCTGTTATATGGAAATTTTATAGGCGGTTGTTCTATACCGCTTATTCGTAAGAGCGTTATATGTGAAGCTGGTGGATTTGATGAAAACATGCCATCAGCACAGGATATTGATGCATGGTTAAGAATTTCTAAACTGTGTAAGGTAAAATACTTAGATAAAGCTTTGGTTCATTATTATGTTAGTGATGTGGCTATTACATCGAATATTAATGGAAGAATTACAGGATGGGAAAGATTAATCAAAAAATATGAAACTGATTTTAATGAGAATTTAGATGCATTGTGCATATGGAATTACAATATTATAGAGACGGAAATTGCATTTGGTCAGTTTAAGAAAGCAATTGAAAAATACAATCAGGTACGAAAATATATGCCATATAAACAAAAATGTAGATTACTAATATATGGCATTACGAAGTACTTGTTAGTTTTAACTGGTTTGAGAAAGCGATAGTAAGGAAGGTTGATATGGATATATTTATGATAGTCATATTCGCTATTTTAGGGTTTTTCGGGGGGTGTTTGTGCCGAATTCAGACAAAAACATACTTAAATAGCGGAAGTATATTTTGTTTTATATGGGGAATTACAGGAATATTCTCTAATATGGGACTGTATGGAGTGTATTTACCTTCTGGCATTGTAAATATAGCCATGCTTTTAGGAGTAGTATTGTTTACTATAGTATATTCAGCATTGTCTCATAATAGAAAAATAAATGCGCAGTATATTAGTGAGATGCAATGTGAAATAAAATATAAAATAGTATATGTAATAAATGTACTTGTTTTTATTTATATAATACCTTTTTTTGTTCGGGCATTGGTTATTATAAGAACAGAAGGCTTTATGTATTTAAGATCAATAGCTGGAATAGAATCACAAGAAATAGGGACTACTAATCTTTCGAATTTGATACTACAAGTTTTTTGTTATCCGGCTATTATTGCTACGTTTATTATTGGATGCATATTACTTTTTCAAGGAGAAAAAGAGTCGAGAAAACTTCTAATAATGTCTTTTGTAAACTTGACTTTATATTGTTTGACCAATGCTGCAAGAAATGGCTTTATTGTTTTAGTGGTTATCTTTTTGTTATGTTATGCGAAATATTATAGAGTACAAAGAAAAGAAAGAATACAAGTATTGTCTAAAAAAGAAAAAGTTATGACGAGTTTGCTCATTATAATTTGTTTGGGTGTTCTTTTATGGATATCTAATGAAAGAAGTTCTGAAGGAGACAGCATAATTAGAACGGCATATTTGTATTATTTTTGTGGTCCAGCATATTTATCACAATTATTAGATAATCTTTTGACTTATAAAATTAATACGACATTTTTATACGGATTTTCAACTTTTGGTTTTGTATGGAATTTGGCAGCATTGTTCTTCAATAGAATCGGATTTTCTTTAATAAATAGTGATTTTATAATTAACAGTACGTTGGCTTGTAGGAGTTTAACTATTGGAACAAATGTAAAATTAAATGCTATGTCAACGGTCTTTTTTCCATTTTTAATGGATTGGGGATATTTTGGACTGGTCATAGGACCTATTTTACTTGCAATTTTTTCATATTATATAGATAAAAAGGCATATTGGAATAATACGATAAGATGGCATGCTATAGAAGCTTTTTGGCTGTATTCAATATATAGAACTGTTTTTAAATGGGATGGAATATCAGTTAGTTTTTTCTTTGTGCTATTTTTTATCATAGTTTTTTCAAAAAAGGAAGTTATTTATGAAGACTAGAGATTCAAAAATAGATTGTTTACGTGTGCTAGGAATATTATTAATTATTTTGGCTCATTGTGATGCTCCCCAATTTATAAATGATTTACGATCATTTGATGTGATTCTACTTGTGTATTTAAGTGCATATGTTGCTCCATTTGAAAGAATTGAAGATAAGCATAGTTATTATTTATACTGTAGAAAAAGAGTACAAAGACTTTTAAAACCGACATATATATTTATAATTACATATTCAGTGGCACTGTTTTTTCTTTATTATTTAATAGGCCGTTTAGATTTATTCCCGCCCAAGCAGTGGATTAATTCTTTTTTGATGTGTGAGGATAGCATTGGATATGTATGGATTGTAAAAGTATATTTTATTAATGCATTACTGGGACCGATATGTAATAAAATAATATCACGATTTAAAAATAATGTTTCATTTGTATTATTTATTGCAATAGAAATTACAGTATATACTTTTGTGAAGATGTTATACATAAATTATATCGGCGAATCGTATATTGGATGGATTTTGGTAGATCAATGGTTGATGTGTTGTATGGCATATTTGATAGTAATGCAGGATTGCATATGGGCGAAGGTTAATGAGAAATGGAAAAGGTATGGATATATTATTTGGCTATTAGTATTTATAGCTACATGTATAATTGATAAAAATGGTTTTATTTTTTCACCATCAACAGGAAAACGTCCGGTTAATTTACATTATCTGTCTTTTGGGATGACAGTGACGTTATTGCTGATTAGATATATACCTGCCATTAAAAATTCTTTTATTGAATTCATAAGCAAGAATTCATTTACATTATATTTAATACATCCAATATACATTTTGCTTTTTAGAATAGTAAAAAATAAGATGGATTTTTCGTTATTCTATTTGATTGAGTGGGCGTGTGTTTTTTTGTTATCGATATTGACTTTGTGGATAGTTCAAAAAGCAAAAAGATTTCTGTTAGAAAAGAGGACTATAAGTGAATAGTAAGACTCCAAGTGTTAAACGTAATTTTATATATAATATTCTTTATCAGTTGCTTACAATTGTAACACCTTTACTTGTAACACCTTATGTTTCAAGAGTGTTACAGCCAGAAGGAATTGGAATATATGCATATGCATATGCGACAGCTAATTATTTTGTTCTCGTTACAATGATGGGCTTAAATAATTATGGGAATCGAATGATTGCTAAGAATAGAGAAAATAGAAGCAATTTAAGCCAAGTATTTTGGAGTATATATTTGATGCAATTAAGTATCTCAATCATTTGCATTATTGGATATATTTTAATGGTGGTGATATTTAAGGATAATAATATTATATACTGGATAATGATTTTATATGTAATCTCTGCCGGAATAGATATTACATGGTTTTTTCAGGGTCTAGAAGAATTTAGAATTACTGTTGGGAGAAATACAATTGTAAAAATTGTTTCGACTATCTGTATATTTAGCTTTGTTAAATCAAAATCGGATGTAGCGGTATATACTTTGATTATGGTAGGGGCAATTTTCTTAAATCAAGCATTATTATGGCCATTTGTTTCAAAATTTGTGGATTATGTGAAGATAGAGCCTTGTGACATCATTAAGCATATTAAACCAAATATGATTTTGTTTATACCAACCATTGCTATAAGTTTTTATAGAGTAATGGACAAAATTATGTTGGGAGCAATGAGTGGAACAGTAGAGGTTGGATTTTATGATAGTACGGACAAATTGATTAGTTTACCTCTATGTATTGTTACAGCGTTTGGTACTGTAATGCTACCAAGAATGTCTAATTTGGTAAATAAACTAAAAATAGATCAATTAAGTGAAATAGTTCAAAAGTCATTAGCGTTAGCAGTATTGATTTCAGCACCTATAATGGCGGGGATGATGTCTATAATTACTGATTTCGTTCCATTATATTATGGAGCAGGATATGATAAATGCGTAATTCTATTTTATATTTTATTGCCAAGTACTTTGTTTATTGCTATGGCAAATGTGGTTAGAACGCAAGTATTATTGCCTAATGAATTAGATAAAGTATTTGTTTGGTCTTGTATATTGGGGGCAATAACAAATGTAATAATAAATACTTTATTAATACCAAAGCTAGGATCAGTAGGTGCGGCAATAGGAACATTGGTGACTGAAATAATTGTATTTTTGGTTCAAATTGCATATGCAAGAAAATATGTTGATTTTTTAGAACCGCTAAAATTTATAGCTATAGTATTGTTCTGCTCATGTTTAATGGGAGTGATAGTATATAATTTAAATATTACTCTTGAAAGTACTTTTTATAAGTTGGCAATCAAAACTGTAATTGGCATAGTAATTTATTCTTTAAGTTTGCTTGTTTCTGCAAAAATTACAAAGAATAAACTTGCAAGAGAAATTTTAGAAGTATGCAAAGTAAGTATTAAACGAGGAAAATAAAACATAAAAAGATATAATCATAGGAGGCGTAATTTAAAATGTCATTAAAGGAAGTACTTAAAAAGATAGTGCCACAGACTCTGATTGTAAAGAGAAACCAAAAGCGCACAATGTTAGAAATACAAAAGCATAAAACAATGTCTTTAGAAGAAAAAAAGAGCTTAATAGCTGAAGCATATAAAAAATCCACAGGTAATACTCTGCATTGGGATAGTCCAGAAAGATATACAGAAAAATTGAATGTATCGAAATTGTTATGTGCAACATCTGAAAAGACAAAATTAGCAGATAAATATCTGGTTAGAGAGTGGGTTTCCTCTGTCATTGGGGAAGAATATCTAATCCCAGTGTTGGGAGTATATGATGATTTTGATCAAATTGATTTTGATGAATTGCCTGACAAATTTGTAATAAAATGCAATCATGATAGTGGAAGTGTTACACTTTGCGATAAGTCAGTTGGAATTGATAAGAAACTTCTTAAGTTGAAATATGATTATTATTTAAAAAGAAATCTTGCAGATATGAATTTTGAGATGCATTATGAAAACATTAAGCCTAGAATAATTATTGAAAAATATATGGGGGCTAATATTAAAGATTATAAATTCATATGTATGGGAGGGCACTCTTATTACTGCAGAGTAGATTGCGACAGATTTATAAACCACAAAAGAACTATATATGATATGGATTGGAAACGGCAGTCATTCAGTATTGGAGACTATCCAAGCTCAGATATAGCGATAAATAGACCGGATCAATTTGACTTGATGAAAGAAATTGTTTTGAAGTTGTGTAAAGGAATCGATCAAGTACGAGTTGATTTGTATGAAATTGATGGAAAAGTATACTTTGGAGAAATGACATTTACGAGTGATAATGGAATGGATAAAATTTATCCGGATGAATATGATTTTAAACTTGGTGAATTATGGAACTTAAAATTTTAAAGAAGATATAAAAAGCTTCCTGTATACTTTAAATAAGCCAAGAGATTAACACAGAAAAATACCTCAAGTAAATTTAGATTATTACTGATCTGATCCGTTGGTAAAAATCTAAAGAATACAAGAGGTATCTAGCATGAATCTTAAAGGTGCAAAGAAAAAATCAAGTAATAAAAGCAAATATTTTTGAAGAACAGGAACTTTTGAAAAAAGCAGAGATGATTAGAAAGAATCTCACAGCATCAACCTGGCATGAGATGGAAACGAAAGGAAAGTTTGATAAGAACGTAAAGCTTTCTTTTGTCAGTGATGATGTCAGGTGTGATATCGTGGATGACAGGATCAATGGCAAATCCATGCATCAGCCAGTGTAACTGCTCCGCGGATAAGGATTTGAGATTGTTGGAGGAACGTGGCCATGAGAAATAAATGCAGGTGCTGTTGTTCCTAACGAAGAGTCAGAGTCTGAGTGAACAGGAAGTGAGAGTGGAACAATATCTGGCAGAGCTTGGTCAACAACGTCTTCCTTGAGAAGATGCTTCCAGTAGTTATAGGTATGGAATGAAAGATTATTCTGTTCGCACCATTGCCGGACAGTAACCCCGCTGGCTTTCTGATTTGTAAATCATCAGGTCCATTCCTTAAGATGGACCTGATGAAGTTTTTGTCTTGCATTCATGAGATAATCCTCCTGGATAAAGTAACACGAAGCGCGCAAATCGAGCAAATTGCACAAAGTCGAGTAAGAAATATTGTTAGAGTGATTGTCTCGGGAATGTGGTAAGATGAACAGGTACTTATTATTGAGAATTAATGATGAAGGGGGAATATTATGTGCTACGAACAGTTGACTTTATTTCCTTTTGAGGAAAATGAAAAGTCTAAGGAACTGTTAAAGCAGGAAAAACGAATAGTAAATTATTCTATCAAAATGGCAAGTGAATTTGCAATACAAGATCTCCCGTTCCTAGGATGCGATTTTGATGTGGTATATCCTAAAATTGAACAAATATTACCAAAAGAAAAGGTGATATTTGAAGAATTTGGGACAGAAAATGCAATGTTGTGTGAAATAATAAGTGCTGGGATTTGTCATCAAATAAATTGGGATTACTTAAGAAAACAAATATATTTAAAAACAAAAAGTACTCCAAGTTGGCTGCTATTAAATAATCTAGCTTGTATATCAGAAGAAGAGGTATATGAGATTTTATCTACTTATGATAAGAAAGAGCGAATTAGAGCTAAAGAAAGGCGAGATATTATTAGGGAAATAGGGGATTGGGGAAGAAAATATAAAGGTATAAATAATATATTTTTCAAAAATAATAAACTAATTTTAGATTATGAAAAAATACATAATAATCTATGTGATTGTTCAGCTTTTGGAAATGATCCACAAGAAAAAAAATTACAATTGCTGATACAAAAGTTATCGATGCTTGAAAATATGGGAGAACTGGCCAAGTTTTATCGTCCAGCAGTAGATTATCATTTAATTAGAAATTATTTAAGGCGAGGTCTTGTATATTGTAAAACGAAATATGGGGAAGAATTTATCAAAAATAATTTTAAAGAACGTCAAGAAAGAACAATGGCCGCTGTTAGAATGCATTGCTCTAATATGATGACTGAAATAAGTATATATACAGGGATAGATGTGAGTAAAGTGAATCTTATAGAGTGGCATATTGGACGAACAGTGTGTACACAAGAAAAAGCAGATTGTGAATTAAAAACTTCAAAAGCACAATGGCTAAAACCTACATTTACAAAATGCCCATTTTATAACACATGTTTAGCGAGATGCTGTAACCAGGAGTATTTAAATATTCAAGAACCTAAATATAATGGCTCTAGTTATTAAAGGAGAAAGAAATGTTAGAAATTGTAGGGTATGATATTTTAGGAGAAAATAAAATGGAAGGTATAAGATATGCATGGAAGGAGGAGAGATATTCTAGATATATAGAAAGTGCGGCATTTATAAATAAATCAAAGGGAAAAGAAGAAAATATTTGTGGATATACAACATCTGTAAGTTCTGGGTGTATACTTGCAGCACAGAGAATACCTTGCTCATTTTGTAGAACCGGGAAACTGTTACCATTTGGAGGGTTTCTAACTTATAAAGAAATAGCAAAGCAAAACGTATTTATGGTGTTAGCAGATATGTATTGTGATGAACGACCAGAACTATTGAATAAAGAGCGTGAATTTGCCTATATGGGACAAGGAGAACCAGGGTTCTCTTATAGTCAAGTTCGTATGGCAATAGAGTTGACAAATAAAATTATGCACAGATTGGGGCAAAAAGTACATAGACATATATTTGCAACGTGTGGAGTGCCAGAAGCAATTTACAATTATAAAGATGATGTTAAAAATTATTTCACAGAGAGAGTTTCGCTTCATTTGTCACTTCATGCTACAGAAAAAAGAGAATGCCTTATGCCGATAGAAAAAAAATATTCATATAAAGAATTACTTAGTGCAGTTGATGATGTTGCAGAGATTACAGGGGAAAAACCATGCATAGGTATTATGTTATTTAATCAATTTTCGCCTAAAGGTCAAACTTTAAATTATACAAATTCAGTAGAAAATATTTTGAATATTATTAATGAATTGAATCCAGAAAAATGTAGATTGAGTTTTTGTGAATATAATTCAACAGAGGAACTTGGAAAAGCAGAAGAATATTCAAAAGAACAAGCGAATCTATTGATTGAGGAAGCAAAGAACAAGGGGTTTGAGGCGAAATTTTTTTCTTCATTTGGTCAGGAAAAAAGGGCGGCATGTGGAATGCTTGGAGGAAAAGAACCAGAATATGGTATATCGGATAAATGGAAAAAGTTAAATGAATTAGCAAATGAACTTATTTTAGAATTTACAAAGTAGCGGAGAAAAAATATGGAAAATATTGTTAAATGGATTCAGATTTCTGATATTCATTATCAACTAAAAACTCAAAATTTTAATACAAAACAGTTACGAGAAAAATTGGTAGGGTATTTAAAAGGACTGAAAGAGTCTGTAGATGTGCTGATTCTTACAGGAGATTATCGCTATGCACCGGAGGGAGAAGAAAATCCTACAGGAGTCGTAGAATATATAAGAGATGTGGCTGGAGCAATACATGCTGAAAAGATTGTAACTATGCCAGGAAACCATGATTTGACGAGAGGTGCAGTTAGAGATGCCGTTATTTTGCAGGTAAGAAATAATTATAACCCAGAAGAAGGAACATTTGACCCTGAAATTTTACAACAATTTTTAAATGGTTTTGTATTTTATGATAGTATGCATGAAATATTGGCTGATTCATCTGAATTTGAAAAGAACAATCCACATACAATAGCTGAAATGGAAAAGTGTAATTTGCTGATTTTGAATACGGCTTTAACAGCAGGAGAGAAGGATGATGAAGGAAACTTGATCATAGGCAGTTCATATTTAGCGTCTGCAATTTCCAAGATAAAAAATGATAAACCAATTATTGCTGTAGGACACCATGGCTTTGAATACTTGCAGAATGATGAACAAAGGAAGTGTGAAAAATACTTAGACAACCATAATGTTCGCTTATATTTATGTGGGCATGCGCATAATGCATGGTTTTCGTCATTTGGCGAGAAGGGAAAGCAGATTACTAGTGGTTGTTTAAAGCAGGAGGACAATTCAGTTTATGCGGGATTTAGTATAGGAACATTATATGAGAACGGAACTGTAAAAATTAATAGCCATAAATGGGATATCTCAGAACAAGATTGGTTTCCAGATCCTTCACATAATAAAGAATATTCAAATTTGTATGATTCTACAAATATAGTAACAGAAGAAGGAGAAGACGAGAAAGAAAAACCAGAGAAAATAGAAAATGATTTATCCATATGCGGTTATAAATTGTTGGGTGGATTAGGGGTAGATGGTATTAAGTATATATGGAAGAAAAAAGAAGAATATATTGAAAGCCTTGCTTTTAATCGAAGATTAAAAAGAGAGAGGAATCCGTCAGATTCAACTACTTCGGCATATACAATATCGACAAGTATAGGTTGTGTATTATCTAATAGAAAGCAACAGTGTCAATTTTGTGAGACAGGAACAAGAAAATTTGAAGGTAATTTAAGTGCTGAAAATATCGCATTACAATGTATATTTATGGCCCAATATGATAGTAATTGTCCAAGTTATCCAGAAGTAAGAAATAATAAACGCGAATTTGCATTTATGGGGCAAGGAGAACCGGGATATAATTATTTGGCAATCAGACAGGCTATTAAGTTAACAGATTATGCAATGGAAAGAATTGGGCAAGAAGTATCTAGATATATCATATCGTCTTGTGGAATATCTAGTTTTATGCCTCATTTAATCGAAGATATTAAGCATAATGTCTTTAAAAATAAAGTTACATTACATTTTTCATTACATGCGATTAACGAAGAACGTGATAGATTAATGCCAATAAATAAAGAACAGAACTATCAAGAGTTTATAAAATATTGTAAAATGTTGAATCAGGTAACTGGGGATAAAATAGGCGTAGGAATATTGATGTTTAATAATTACAGGACAACTGATGGGAAAAAATACAGTTTGACAAAGAAAAAACTTGAAGAAATTTTGAATGAGTTGGATAAAGATGTATTTAGAATAGATTTGTGCACGGTAAATAAAAATACGGTTGGAAATCAACATCAGTTGAGTAATGAAAAAGCTAATGAGTTATTAAAAATAGTATGGGAAAAAGGATATGAAGGAAAACTGTTTACTTCTTTTGGAGATAGCGATCAATCGGGTTGTGGAATGTTATTTTCTTCAATAGAGGATATGGAAGAAGCGGGAGCAACTACTATTAAACAGTTTAATCAATCAGTTGAATTGTTGAATGATGCGAAAAGCTATATGGATCAAATGTTAACAAAACGTGATTGAATCATAATCAGGTTTATTGTGTAAGCATATAGTTTTTAGGAAACGGAATATTTATCGTTATCTAATTCATAATGATAGTGAATAGATTTTTTCTTCACTTCTTTGATAAAAGTAGAAATTCACTATATTTGGAGGCTTCATTATGAGTAATAAACATCTTTAAAGGTGTTCCATGTATAACTGGCTGAATCTGATTGATAAACGGGCTAATGATTGTTCGAGGAGATAAGAGTATGAGGGAGTCTAATTCGTATTTTATTTTACATGTGTCAGATTTTCATATTTCAGAGAAAACACAGAAGAATGCATCGCTGGCTTTGGCGGTGTTGATTGATAAGTTAAAAGAGATGGATATCAGCATTTCTTACTTGATTCATACAGGTGATGTTATTAATTCGAGTGATATAAAAGCCAGAATAAAGAAAGAGTATGGAGAAGATCTTACGGATTCTCAGTATGATGCACATTTACGAGAGATTACTAAGAAGAGATTTGACATTGCTTATAAAATCATGGACAAGTTTATCAAGGATCTGGATGTTCAACAAAAGCATATCGTAATATGTTGTGGAAATCATGATAAGTGTAGGTTTAACGCGAAGAAGACAAAGGCGATGGCGTTTAAACCATTTCAGGATTTTATAAGAAAAATTGGGTGTCATGATGAACTTACAGCGTTTTATGATTTGGATGATTTGAATGTACTGGTTTTGAATACGAATGTGGCAGATAGTAAAGAAAAGGTTACTTGTATAGATTGTGAGAACTTGAGGAATGTTCTTGATCTGAAAGTGAAAAATGATGATGAGCTCAATTGGTTTTACTGTAGTGAAAAGAATCAGCAGGCATCATCAAAAGACGATAGGATCAGTGTGATTGTAGCACATCAGCCTCTTTATGACATATGTGAGCGTATCAGACTGCCATATGGTTCTGAGACGCAAAGTACAGATTTTTTGTCTGCACTGCAGGACTTTATTAATGGAAATGGTATTTATCTGTGTGGAGACAAGCATACTTCCAGCATTGCAGCATCTTATATACATGATATTCCTCATTATTTTTGCGGGCATCCATTTACCGAAGATAAGAATACTGTTCCAGCGAAAATAGGATGTAAATTGAAGAATTTCCCGAAAGTGCAGAGTATAGATGTGGATTATAATCTGATAGAAATAAGAGATGGAAAAATAGGGAAAATCCGGAAGATTCATTTGTCTCAAAAGGAGCGGGGAAAGTGGGAGTGCCAGATTCATCCAATTGATGCAGTTGTTTCAAAGCTTTATGAAAAAAGCAGGAAATATCTGGTAAAGAATTGTTTTGCCTTGCTTGCAGCGCAAAGTGGAACAAGATATAGTTCATGGGCAAATCTGTCATGGAGAAATTTATTTAACCGCCTGGATACGGGGGATAAGATAGATGATTTCCAAGAATTGTCGGAGTATTACAGGTTATTTTGTAGGCTGAAGAACAGTGCCGGAGAAACGATTGGAGAGAATGACCAAGAGAATTTATTTTATGAGTTGTCTGAGTTGATAAAGAATTCATTTCAGGAACCGAGAGATTTTAACCGGCAGAATATCTTGAACATACGAGGAGATTATAGTTCTGGCAAGAGTACATTTTTAGGATTGTTTTACATATATTTACTGTATCAGTATAATTATGGGAAAATTCATTTTATTCCGGCGTATTTCAATATGGAAAATGAGGATATTTTTAATAAAATCCAGGATGGAAGCACCTATGCGCTGGCTGTGAAACAGACATTTTCTGCGTTTGTCAATAAAATAGAAGAAATAGCAAGGGTTGAAAAGGAGCCGGTGTGCTATATCATAGATGGATTGGATGAACAGGATATCTGGAGTGAAAGTTCGCAGGACAGTGTTGGACGTGTGGCGCTGGATATATTGTCAGAGAGGAAAGATTCTAAATACGTGATGTCTTTTTGCCAGAATAAATTGGCATGTTTTAAGAATACGATGCCGGAAATCAAATATTATGAGACAAGCAGTGTGATGTATTTTAATCCAATCTTTGTGAATGAAAAAGCATCAGCTGACAGCAAATTTAATAAATTTGTGAAATTTATGATTGAGCTGAATAAAAAGGACAGTGACATGCCAAAGGTGAGTTCGGAGCCAGTTGAAATACCAGAATGTTCGGCAATCAGAAAGTTAAGAAGATTATATATTAATGCAGGATTTATCTATCATAATTATCAGTATATTACGAAGTGTAAACCGGAAGATACAGTTGACAGCGTATACAAGAAGTATATTGATCAGCAGCATCAGATATGTCTGAATACGCTTGGATATAATTTTGTGCATTATGCACCGGCTATGGCATATTTCTTTACATATGAAGGTTATACTTATGAGCGGTTTAAGGCTATAGCGCCGGGAAGTTCGAATTACTGGGAGCGAAAGATTGTAGAGCATTCAGGAAAGATATATAATACATTTATCTTTAGATGCCAGGGTCAAAAGGTCTAAATCCACATGAGCTTGCTCATAAGTGGATGAAAGACCTTGGGATCCGCCCCAATATGAGCCTAAAAGTGGGATGACAATCCCACGATATGCGAATAATTGGGAGGATTGTGGGAGTGCAACGCACGGAACAATCCGTAGGCATCATAGTTGGGGCTTTTGACCCCAACATCATCTTTATCAAAAAGCATAAAGATGCAAGAGAGTATCTTTTGGCATTGCACTATAACAGAGAACTTCGGTATTTTGCGGAAAACCCTAAGAATGAAATACCTGAGAATTCAATCATCAATAAACTGATTCCTAGAAACATCTCTATTATCATAAAAAAATTGTGGAGGAATGATCAGAACAAGTTTATTATTGTGTGCCGCAATTTGATTGAAAAAAGAAAGCTGGCGAATAGCAGACCGATAAATAAATGTACCTTATCGATACTTACGTATGTATTGGCTTATTTAGATAAAATACCAGATTATATCCGTGATGAAATTGAGAGAATGCTGTTGGAGCTTGGAACTGTAAAGTCCGAGACTGGAGAACATATCGGATTGTCAGATCCGTGGAAGATTACCGGCAATAACTCTGAAAAGATGAAAAATTTTATTGATTTGAATTTTTTGCATTCGCAGAAGATCTTGGGAGCAATGAATTCCAACAGTTCGATTCAGCTTGTGAAGGAACTCTTAGAATCACCGGCATTTGTGTTGTATAACAGACAATATATGATGTGGTATTATGGTGATCTGACAATATATGGTGAGAACAGAATAAAGAATCTGATCCCTGGTACAGACGTTGTGAATAAAGGAATCGATTATTATAACTGTTTCCATACATTTTACCACAAGTTATATGCATATTTTGAAAATGGTTGTACATATGCGTATCCGTTGTTGGAGTTTGATTTATTTACCATGTGTGATCTGGTATATAGCCGGCAACTGCATAAGCAAAAAGAGTATGCGAAGATTTTTTTCTCTTCTGAAGATGAGAGGGAGCAAGAGATATATGCATTTACAAAGGATATGTTGGAAAAATATATCGAAAGTTCTGTGGTAAAAGAACGAATTCGTTTGACGGAGGAAAGCAAAGCTCAACTGGAAAAAATAGAAAAGGACTTTGAGTTAGGTGATTCAGAAGGTGTAGCGATAACACCTTATGAGCGGATATTGGCAGTGCTGGAGCGGTCAGTTATCAGATCGGATGCCGCATATGTCTATTCTTTCTTCAAAGTAATGTCAAAATTATTTAGGACGAGCTGATAAGGGATCATCTGGATAATGATAATTAAAAATATAAGAATTAAAAATATAAGAATTAATAAAAGTGGATACGAAAAGGAGAAAACAATGGGAGCATTTACAGGAAAAACACTTATGATTACAGGAGGAACAGGTTCATTTGGAAACGCAGTATTGAACCGTTTCCTTAAGACTGATATTGGAGAGATTCGTATTTTCTCTCGTGATGAGAAGAAGCAGGATGACATGCGTCATGAGTTTCAGGCTAAGATGCCGGAAGTAGCAGATAAAATCAAGTTTTATATTGGAGATGTTCGTGATTTACAGTCAGTAAGAGCAGCAATGCCAGGGGTAGATTATATCTTTCATGCAGCAGCTTTAAAGCAGGTGCCATCATGTGAGTTCTTCCCGATGGAAGCAGTCCGCACGAATGTAATTGGAACAGAGAATGTGTTGACTGCAGCAATTGAAGCTGGGGTTGAATCTGTTATCTGTCTTTCAACAGATAAAGCAGCTTATCCAATTAATGCAATGGGAATTACAAAAGCAATCGAAGAAAAGGTTGCAGTTGCAAAATCCAGAATGTCAGGAAAAACAAAGATTTGCTGTACAAGATATGGCAATGTTATGTGTAGTCGCGGATCCGTAATTCCACTTTGGATCGATCAGATTAAAGCTGGGAATCCGATCACATTAACAGAGCCATCTATGACACGTTTTATTATGAGTTTAGAGGAAGCTGTAGATCTTGTATTATTTGCATTTGAGCATGGTGAGAATGGAGATCTTCTGATCCAGAAAGCACCAGCTTGTACAATCCAGACACAGGCAGAAGCAGTGTGTGAGTTATTTGGCGGCAAGAAAGAAGATATCAAGGTGATCGGTATTCGTCATGGTGAGAAGATGTATGAAACACTTCTCACGAATGAAGAGTGTGCGAAAGCAGTGGATATGGGTAATTTCTACCGTGTACCGGCGGACAACCGTGGACTGAATTATGATAAGTATTTCAAAGATGGAGATGACAAGAGAAACACTCTGACAGAGTTTAATTCTAATAATACAACAAGATTGAATCTGGAAGAGACAAAGGCGAAGATAGCAGCACTGGCATATATACAGGAAGAACTGGAGAAGATGGAATAGTTGGCTTTAATGTTTAAGAATCTTGAAATTATTGTTAAAAGTGCTAATTGATGTGTTACTAAAAATATGATAAAGTATAGTTACATTGATGAATGGCTGATTTAGGGAATATGTTCCATATTATTTCGGACAAAGATATGTATATAATCATGCAATGCGATAATTATATAGTAATACAAGGATGTAGTTCATGGAATTGCATCCTTGCTTTTTACATTATGGCAGAAGACAGGAATATTTTGATAAATTAGTCATGGAGTTTTAGTATTGAGTATTAAAAACAAATGGTAATAATACAGTATAATAACATGTAATTTAAATGGTGGATACAATATGGAGGAGGTTACAATAGGATGTGCATTCGCATTGGAATTGAGGACTTGGTGGCTAATGCATTAATTGAGTTAGCTGAAAAGAAGCAACAAAGAGAGGTTTATTTTAAAGACTTGGATAAGTATGGTGCAGTTGTTGTAAAATTACTCAATAAAGAAGATGAAAAAGCAGTATTGATACTTTCGACAGAAAGAACCAATAATTTTTTGACAGATTATTCGGAATATTATGAATTATTTAGTGATGGAAAAGAAGAAGGAATCCGTTTAAAAGAGGATGTTGAAGTAGATGAGTTATGGAGTAAGTTTAGAAGCTACTTATCAGTAAAGGTTATGAAGGCATTTATGAACAAGGAGTCAGTGCAGGCACTGGGGGTGTAAGTTAGTACGTGAGCAAAAGATTAAAAGATCCAATATACGGCTATATAACGATAGACGATAAAATTATAAAGGAAATTGTTGATACGGCAGAATTTCAACGATTGCGGAATGTGGTACAGACAAGTTATGCACCGTTATACTCTTCGGCAGTTCATAATCGTTTTGTACATTCTCTTGGAGTATATTATCTGGGAACCTTAGTTGCAGAGAATATAAAGAGTGTTGTTGAGAAAGAATTGAAAGATACAGAGTATGAACGTTGCATAGAAGTATTTCTTCTAGCGTGTCTGTTACACGATGTGGGACACGCGCCATTTTCGCACACGGGAGAAGAGTACTATTTAAAAAGCGGTGAAAGAGTTGAGTTACATAAAAGACTAAGTGAGTTGACAGGGGATAGTAATCTGGAAGAAGAAATCAGTCAGAAGTCTTACAAAGCAGCACCACACGAACTGATGAGCGCAATTGTTGCGATTGAATGTTTTGGTGACATAATCGGAGATGATAAAGAGAAAAGTTTTTTTGCACGTTGTATTACCGGGTATCAATATGTAATGGATGAGGATGAAAAGTATAAGATATTGAACTGTGTTATTTCATTACTCAATTCATCAGTAATTGATGTTGATAAATTGGATTATTTAATTCGGGATGCGTATATAACAGGATTTGATACAATTAATATTGATTATGAAAGATTATTACGAAGCATTTATATAAAAAAGGACTTGGTAAAAAGAGAGGCGGATTATGAAGTCGTCTATACGAAAGGTGCAATAAGCGTAATTGAGAATGTTGTATATGCACATGATGCTGAGCGAAAGTGGATCCAAAATCATCCGGTTGTACAATATGAAGGTTTTTTGATAAAACGTATTATTGACGATTTAAATGAAAAATATGGAGATAATGTATTATTTTCGGAAGATGCATTGTCTAAAGAGGGGAGAATGATTAAAGGGGAGAATGTTCGAGTGTCATTGCTATGTGATGCAGATATTGTCTTTTTGATGAAGAACCTTGATGACAATAAATACGTTGAAGAGTATCTGGATAGAGGAAAACGGCGTCATCCCCTGTGGAAATCAGAAGCAGAATATAGGGCTCTGTTTGGCACATGTTTTAGTGCACAAACGTATGAAGTTTTAGAGCAAGAAATGGTGGCACTGCTCAAATATTTGAATTATATTCAACATTCAAATGTTATAAATGAAGTTTCCTTGAAGGCGTGTGAAGAAGATATTCAGGCGGCAGAAAAATTATATGAAGAGTCTGGAAGAAACAAAAAGTTTCGAAAACAAGTAGAAGATAAAAAAGAGTACAAATGCTGGATGGAGGCATTTAAGGAGTTTGCAGATAAACAGGGCATAGATTTTGATTTTGTATTATTAGAGGAAACATTGTTTAGTAGTGGGTTTGCAAAAGAAAGATTGTCAGAGTTGAAAGTTGAATTTCCTGATCTGAAATCTTTAAGTAGACTAGGCGAAATATCAACCGTCTTATCGTCCCATTCAGCAGGACGGGACAAGTTTTTTTATGTCTTTTATAGACGAGACGACAAAAAGAATATTAGGATGATTGAATTGGTAAACATTCTTGATTATTTAGTGAGAAATAAAGTACAATGACAGACAGAAATTAGATGAAACGAGGAGGAAATGTTATGGAATTGGTTATTGGTGGAAAGTATCAACATTATAAGGGAAATTATTATAAAGTAATTGGTGTCGCGAAGCATAGCGAAACGCTGAAGGAATTAGTTATATATCAGGCTTTATATGGGGATAATGAATTGTGGGCAAGACCTAAAGAAATGTTTCTTGATAAAGTTAGTGTAGAGGGTATTGAAAAAGATCGATTTAAATATATTTTAGGAGAATAAATGGACAAGATAAATGTTATGATTAGTTCGACCGTAGATAATCTGCTTGGTGAAAGACAATGTCTGGCAGATATATTTACTCAGATAGACTTTGTGAATTTGGTGGGAGCAACACCATATTCAAAAACATCGGCTCCAAGAAGTTCTGCGTACAATACTACAAAAATTGCAAAAGAATGTGATTTATATGTTTTATTGTTGGGCAGCACATTTGGGTTTGAACTACAAGATGGAAGATCTGCTACAGAAGTTGAATTTGATGCAGCCTATCATGCGGATCCGACTAAGGTATTAGTATTTCTAAAAGAAGATGAGACGCAACCGGATCCAAAGCAGGAGAAATTTATTAAAAAAGTGTGCGATTATTATAGTGGATATTGGCGTATGAGTTTTAAATATACATATGAGTTACAAGAGATGGTGAGAGATTCGTTTATGGAATGGTTAAAAGATAGAGCGTCATTTGGGTATGGATTTACCTATTTAGATCATTTTATTAGATTAGCAGTTCAGAAGAAGCCGGAGCCAGAAACTGAGGTTTACTATAGTGTGAAAAAAGACTATATTGATTTAGAGTATAGAGCTTTTGGCAAGACAGTGAGCGTTCAATTTGATAAAAAACAAATATATAAAGATTTTTGGGGCTGTTTATATAGTTTGGAGAGACAAATTACAGCAGCTTTGTTATAACGAGGATAATAATGATTAACATTAGTGATAATTATGCAGAAGCATTAATTACTGAAATTCGTGATCAGGAAACGAATAGTGAAGTTTTGAAAGACAGATTATATCGGTTGGGAGAAAAAGTAGGACAGAAAATATCTGGAGATATATTTACTCAGGAAAAGATTATTATGACACCGATGGGATGTCCATACATGGGAATTAGCTTAATGCAAAAGAGAACAATTGTTGTAAGCACAAAGGACGACTATGAATATTTTGCAAAAGGAATAAGTAGTACTTTAAAAGAAGTGATTCGAGGATATATGGATTTTGAAGGAATTAGAGGGAAAGAAGCTTTATCACATCCTGTTCGCTCCATAGTGTTGCCAAATTTAGATAAGAGGAATCCTGTAGAATGTTTGATTATAGCAAAATCAGTGTTAGCTACAGGATGTACGGCAATTAGTTTGACCAAAAAGGCCATGGAGTTATGTAATCCAAGGCATGTAATTATTGCAACGGTGTTTTATACGGAGCAAGGAATTTCGGATATATTATCAGAAATAGCAAGTGCAGAGATTTATGCATTTGGGAAGCCGGATGATGTAAACAAAGATGGTATGCTGACACCGGGAGTGGGGAATCTTGATTTAAGACTAAATGCATAAAATCAAGAGGGGTCAGACCCCATAAAAAACTATAAACAAGAGTGAAGTTATATTGATGGGAGAAGTATTAGAATGATAGAACATAATTTTAAATGGAAAAATGATGGCCGCACAAAAGTGATGATCGGTTGTGGAACACGTCCGGAGATTATCCGTCTTGCAGCGGTAATCAAAAGATGTAGAGAATATTTTGATTGTTGTGTTGTATATTACAATCAGAACTGGGATAGAAATTTAAGTACTGTATTCTGGGAAGATTTTGAACTGAAGAATACTTTTGGAGAGTTCGGACCGGATATTTTAGTCCCAGTTGTTGGAGAAAATCTTGGAGTGACATGTGGTAATATCTTAGGAAGATCTTTTGAGCTTCTTTCTGAATTACAGCCGGATGGATATCTTGTATTAGGAGATACAAACTCTTGTTTATCAGCAATTTCTGCAAAGAGATTACATATTCCACTTTTCCATATGGAAGCAGGAAACAGATGTAAAGATGAGTGTCTTCCGGAGGAAACAAATAGACGTATTGTAGATGTTATTTCGGATGTGAACTTATGTTATTCAGAGTTTGCGCGTAAATACCTTGCAGATACAGGACTTCCAAAAGAGAGAACATATATGACGGGTTCTCCTATGGCAGAAGTGCTTCATATGAATCTGGAAAAGATTCAGAAGAGCGATGTTTTGGACAGACTTGGACTTGAAAAGGATAAATACATTTTGCTTTCTGCGCATCGTGAGGAAAATATTGATTCAGAGAAGAACTTTTTAAGTCTTTTTACTGCCATCAATGCGCTTGCAGAGAAGTACGGTATGCCGATTCTCTATTCTTGTCATCCAAGATCTAAGAATCGTCTGGAAAAGAGTGGATTCAAGCTTGATCCAAGAGTAAGAGTCAATGAACCACTTGGTTTTAATGATTATAACAAGCTTCAGATGAATGCATTAGCAATTGTATCTGATTCAGGTACATTGCCGGAAGAAAGTTCATTTTATCTTTCAATCGGACATCCGATTGCTGCTGTATGTATCCGTACATCAACAGAGAGACCGGAAGCATTGGAAGCTGGAGATTTCATCTTAGCTGGTATTACAACAAAAGAACTGTTAAATGCTACAGATATGTCGATTGAGATGAAGCAGAAAGGTGTGCTTGGTAAACCTTGTCCGGATTATGTTGATGAAACAGTATCAATGAAAGTTGTCCGCATCATTCAGGGATATGTAAATGTAGTCAACAAGATGGTTTGGAGAAAAGATCAGTAAGATATAAATTTAATGACGGGCAGGTGCTTATGTTGAAACTGCACCGAGCTCGTCATTTTTAGATTTGGAGGTAGTGATATTATGAATATACTTGTTACCGGTGCAAAAGGAATGGTTGGAACTGCACTTGTTAATAATTTGAAGAACATCAGAGATGGGAAAAACAGAACGAGAAATATTGAAATCAACGAGATTTATGAATATGACTTAGATAGTACAGAAGCAGAACTGGATGAATACTGTGCGAAAGCAGATTTCGTATTTAACCTTGCAGGTGTAAACCGCCCGGAAAATCCAGAAGATTTTATGAAAGGCAATTTTGGATTTGCATCACAGCTTCTTGATACATTAAAAAAGCACAATAATAAGGCAGGAATTATGCTTTCTTCTTCAGTTCAGGCAACACTTTCAGGACGGTTTGGTAATAGTGAATATGGAAGAAGCAAAAAAGCCGGAGAAGAATTGTTCTTTGAATATGGAAAAGAAACAGGAGCACCGGTATATGTATACCGTTTTGTGAATCTGATGGGACACAGCCGTCCAAAATACAACTCCGCAATCTCAACATTTTGCTGGGCTGTGGCAAATGACGAAGAATTTACAGTAAACGACAGAAGCACAGAGCTGGAAGTGCTGTATATTGATGACCTTGTAGAAGGAATGTTTGATCTTCTTGAAGGAAAAGAGCAGCATTGCGAATTCGATGGAGTGGAGACTGTATTAGATGAGAATGGTCGTTATTGCTGTGTACCAGTCACACATAAAGCGACATTAGGTGAAATCGTAGACCTATTAGAAGAATTCAAGTCACAGCCGATCTCCTTAATGATGCCAAAATGCCCAGACGGATCATTTGCAAAGAAACTTTTCAGCCTTTACTTAACCTATTTACCAACTGATAAGTTCAAATATGCTATGAAGATGAATTGTGATGATAGAGGATCATTTACAGAATTAGTACATACAGTTGACTGCGGACAGGTCAGCATCAATATCAGCAAACCGGGAATCACAAAAGGACAGCACTGGCATAACTCCAAATGGGAACAGTTCATTGTAGTACATGGACATGGACTGATTCAGGAACGTAACATCAATACAGGAGAAACAGTAGAATTTGAAGTCTCAGGAGATAAGATTGAGGCAATTTATATGATCCCGGGATGGACGCACAATATCATCAATTTATCAGAGACAGAAGATTTGGTAACAGTAATGACCTGTAACGAGGTATTTGATCCAGGACATCCAGATACATTCTTTGAACCGGTGTAGACTGGAGGGGTCAGACCCCATTAAGAAAATCTTAAGGTGTTAAAAAGGTATTGCAACTTCAACTTTATATCATTGATGATATAATTCGATAAAACTGATAGTAGGAAACGAATCAGATGAAAAAAATAGGGAAGAGTATCAGAGTGAAAAGGAAAGAAGAGAGAAAAGATTGCTGGCATATGCGGATATGATTCAATCAGCAGTACAGCGAATTCTTCAGAAGTGATACGTCAATTGGCGGAGGAAAGAGACAGAAACTAACCCAACAGGAATTATCGGATATAACAGGTGTGAGAACATCGAATATAGCAAGGTTTGAGGGAGGAACAAGAATCCTGATATTGTTGATGCTGGAAAGGTATGCGAATGCGTTGGGAAAACATATAGAAGTAAGTATACGTGATAAAGGTGGTAAACTTGCTGAACAAATTTTAAATGACAGTTATGGAATAGAAAATATGGTTGTAAAGTATCTGGCAGAAGATTTAATTGAAAAGGACGCAAAACTTTTGATGTGTCGGGAAACGATAAGTGCTTTAAAAATTTGAGATAAGGTAATAATATGAAAAATAATCTTGAAAATATAGAGATAAATATGAAAAAGTCTTTAAAAGACATATATTCAGAAATTTTTTGCCGTATTAAAGAACAGTATATAATTGTATTTCTTTGTGGTGGAGCAAGTACAAAATCAAAAAGATCTTTAAGAGATAAGATAAGACTATTATTGGAAAATGAGAAAAAAAGGAATTCTTGGAAATTACCTATTAAAGTATTTTATCCGGAAGATTTATTAATTGATGTATTGAATAAAACAAGAGATGCGGACCTACTTAGTTATGAGCAATTTTTAGCTAATAATTCACATGTTATAGCTATTATTTGTGAAAGTGCTGGATCGCTGGTTGAATTGGGAGCATTTACTAATAATGAATATACAGTTAATAAAGTAATAGCAGCAGTTGATAAAAAAAGGATAAAAGATAAAGTTTTATAATGCTTGGACCGATTAAATTTTTGAAAAAGAAAAGTAAGTTAAATGTTATTGAATATTCAACAGATGAAAAAGAATTTGCACGTACTTTATTAAAGAATATTAGAGAAAAGCATTCAAAAGATAATAATGATAAAAAAATACGTTTAAATACAATAGTTGGCTTACATTATTTTATTCAACTTTTATTATATTATTTTAAACGGGTTAATTCAAAACAATTAGTTGATATGATTCAAATGGTTGCTCAAGACGAAAAAATAGAGATGAAAGAATTTAATGTACTTTTTAATGCGGCTTTGAAACTGTTATTTAATGATAAGCAAATTATAAAAATGACGAATCGAAGATATGCGGTATATGAATTGACGAAAAAGGGATATCATTCTATAGAAGAAATGCTTGCACGCTGTACAAGCCGTGAAATATGTGATAAGATACGGATTGAAATAATGTATTCTGATTTCTATAAATCACCTCGTTCTTAGAATTGTTGTTAATATGCATTACATAACAACTGGGGGTTGATTCGACCTCGGAAGAAATAGAAACACACGAAATTAGCCAAATCAACGGTGAACTTCCACGACAATGGAACTCCCCCGTTGATTTACCCAAAAACATATAGAGTAAGGATGAGGTGATTTATATGAATATGAGTAATAATGTGATAATGAATACATTGAATGTACCAATTATCAATGATTTCGAACATCTTGCTGAGCAACTTTCATTAACAAAGGAGTTGCTTTATTTTTTAACATATAAAAAACAAAGGTGTTATACAAGAAAAGAAATACCCAAAAAAGATGGGACCAAGAGAACTTTGTATGTTCCGCATTTGGCTTTGAAGGTTGTTCAGAGATGGATTTTAAAAGAAATATTAGAAAAAATAAATGTGTCAAATCAGGCAATGGCGTTTGTACCGAAGAAAAATGGATTAAAAGACAATGCAGAATATCATAAGAAGAATATTTTTATATTAGAAATGGATATAAAAAAATTTTTTGATTCAATAAAAGAAATTCAAGTGTTTCAGCTATTTTGTAAAATAGGATATAATACAGATGTTTCAGCAATATTGGCGAATTTATGTACGTATGAAGATGCATTGCCACAGGGAGCGGTTACATCTCCGTATATAGCAAATTTGGTTACATATCATTTGGATGCTAGGTTGAATGGATTGTGTAGTAGAAAAGACATTGTATATACTCGTTATGCTGATGATTTGAGTTTTTCATCTAATAATAGAACTAAACTAAATAGTATTGAAAAAATCATACAATTTATAGTGAAAGATGAAGGGTTTGAAATTAATGAAAAGAAAACGAGATACTTGTCTAATGATGTGAAAAAAACAATAACAGGTATAACAATTAATAATGAGGAGTTACATGTAGATAAAATCTTTAAGAGAAATACACGGGCAATGATATATAATTCCATAAAAAATAAAGATTATTCAAAAAATGAAAAAATTATAGGTCGTATTGCGTATGTTAATTCTATAGAAGAAGGGTATAAAGGAAAAGTGCTTAAATATATTATTCATTTAACAGAAGAAAAGAAATTCAAACAGGATATTGATATTGTTAATGAATATAATAAAAATAAATTTTATAAGTTATTACCAGATATGGAGTATGAATAATTATAATGTTTCGGTTGATTAAGCATAATTATGTATTGATTGAAAAATGGAGGGAAGATATTTATTAAGAATATAGAACAAACAGGATAATCAAAGTTCGGAAATAAAGTTATATCCTGACTTGAAAAAGTAAATTCCAGTGCAAGGAATAAATTGCAGAGTCTAACCGTACCAGAAAAGACTACATTGCAGAATATGTGCTGGAGATGACCGGAGCTTACGGAAAAAATGATGATTACGATGCAAGTAAAGAGAAGGAAGTTATCGTTGGTGTTTACAGATTGACCATGAAGTCCAATTCCGATAATTTCCGCCAGTCCTCTATTCAGGGAGTCATGAAACACATTAAGGCAAAAGGCGCGACCGTAATCATTTACGAGCCAACACTGGAAGAAGGAGCGACATTTTTCGGAAGCAAGGTAGTCAATGATTTAGAAGAATTCAAGAAACAGAGTCAGGCGATTATTGCGAATAGATATGATAGCTGTCTTGATGATGTGAAAGAAAAAGTATATACACGAGATATCTTTGAGAGAGATTAAGGATGCGATTGGTGTAGGAGAGAGAAAAAAGAATAGTTGCAGCTAGGTGTTTTCTTTTTACAGCTGAAAATTAAGCGCTTACGTTAAAAATAGATTTTTGAAAAGTGGGGAAAATGGGGAATACGCTTGAATGTAAGAGTTTAGAATATTAGTGGTGGAGGTATGAGAAAGCATGGAATTTTTGATGATAGATTAAAAAAATAATGAAAAAACGACAAAATACGACAGTTTTTAGAAGTTTATGTGTATTGTATATGTAGGAAGTGTAATAATTTATCCAATTAGTTTTATGGAAGAAAGAGAGAATAAGTAGTTGGGAACAATTTTGAATTATGCAATTATAGTTTGTATAGTGGCCATACTGATAATGATAATATGTGGCATTGTTGGGAAAATTTTAGATAAAAAGATAAACGGAATTGGCGAGTTTTCTGAAAGGCATCCAAGATTGAATATGGTTATTGCTTTGGCTTTAGTAGTTATAATGGGAACGGCTGGTTATGTAAGTATTTATTATATTGTTTGTAAAGTAAAAGAGATAATACATTGGATAGCTGACATGGCATCCAAAATGGACGCAGTTGTAAGTGTAGCACTTATAACAGGAACGGTTTCAATTATTGGTGTTATTATTAGTTCTATTGTAGCAAAAATTATTGATTATAAAAAAAGTAGACAAGAATATTTAGCTAAGAAACGAGAAATACCATATGGTGAATTTGTTGAGATGATTTATAAAGTTCAAGGTAATATAAAAAGTGAGGGAAGTTATACAGAAAAGATGATGCAGGATGATCTTTCTAAATTTTCAAAACAGATAACGTTATGGGGATCATCAAGGGTTGTAAATAAATGGGTGAAATTTAGAGAAGATGGAGCAAATCCTAATGCAAAGTCAGATAATTTATTTCTTATGGAAGATATAATGAATGAGATGCGAAAAGATTTAGGAATGAAGAAGGTAAAAAAGGGAAATTTATTGGCCTTTTTTGTAAATGATATAAAAGGTATTTTGAAAAAGTAATTTTGATTTCATTTAATTTAAAGGTAAGCGCTTAGTTTTTGGGTAACTAGATATTCGCCCTTTTCTAACTCATAATGATAGAAGATAGATTTTTACTCCACTTCTTTGATAGAAAGTAGAAATTCACTACATTTGGAGGTTTCATTATGAGTGATAAACGTGCACCAAGGCGTTCCTTGGATGACTGGATGGAGCTGGTAACTGAATGCAGACAAAGTGGATTAACAGATGCTGCATGGTGTGAAGCGCAAGGGATTTCTCCGAGTTGCTTGTTGCGGGTATTTATAGCAGGGAAAATAAAAAAGCAGAAGCAAAGAAATTAATGTTAAAGGCGTTGCTGAGAAACAAAGATAATGAGATTGGAATATTTGGAAATTATCTTATGCTTCAGATAAGTGATTCGGATAATACAGAAAGAAAAATAGATGGAATTGAAAATGATACTGCAGTTGTGTTACAGGGGGTGGATGGAGAAAAATTAATATATTGCATATATGAAGAAAACATATTGCTAGATGTACCATATATATGGCAGGGAGCAACACACATATACCGAGATCAAAGAAAGCAGTTATAGTTACCGGAGAAGTAACGATACATTCATTAATACAGGAGATAGAATTAAATATTTCTGGAACGGGAATACTAAATTTTTTAGTTGCTCTTAAGATGGATGTTTATGTATTACTAGATTGTATAGAACAAATGATTAAATACAGATTTGAGATTACAATGACTGAAAAATGTCTGCGTTATATTATTGATGAATACAGTAAATTGGGAAATCAAGAATTAAAAGAAGATTTTATGTGTAAATGGATTGATTGTGTGACGTTGGTTGAGTCAATGGGGGATGAGTATAAGGAAGTTTATGCACAAAATATGATGAGAGTATGTCAGGATATCATAAGAGAGGAATATGAAGTGTTGAATCCAGTGTGGAGGAATTATTTTTCTCTTTGCGTGAAATATAAGTGCGGATTGGAGCTAAAGTAGCGGATAAAGACTGAAGGGGTCAGACCCCATTAAGAAAATCTTAAGTTGTTAAAAGGTATTGCAACTTCATATCATTAATGATATAATTCGATAAAACTGATAGTAGGAAGCGGATCGGATGAAAGAGAACAGAGAAGAATATCAGAATGAAAAGGAAAAAAGAGAGAAAAGGTTGCTGGCATATGCGGATATGATTCAATCAGCAGTGCAGCAGGATTCTTCCGAAGTGATACGACAATTGGTGGAGGAAAGAAAGAGACAGAGACTAACGCAGCAGGAATTATCGGATATAACCGGTGTGAGAACATCGAATATAGCAAGGTTTGAGGGAGGGACAAGAATCCCGACATTGTTGATGCTGGAAAAGTATGCGAATGCATTGGGAAAACACATAGAAGTAAGTATACGTGATAAAGAGTAATGCGGAGGTAGCTGCATTACTTTAAAGATAATCATGAATGATAACATCATAAAAGGAGAACGCAAAATAGCAAGAAAATTAAGAGAATGGTATCCGGGTGCAATCTATCATTTGATGCACCGGGGAGTAAGGAGAACAGAGATTTTTTCAGATGAAGCAGATTATCAGGTGTTTCTGGAGATATTGAAGGTGGCATTAGATAAGTATCAATGCAAGTCGCACGCATACTGTATGATGACAAATCACATACATCTTCTACTGGAAACTAGTGAAGGTGAGATTGGAAGGTTCATGAAGTGTTTGTCTGAGAGATATGCAATGTATTTTAATCATAAGTACCAGTATCGAGGACATTTGTTTGAAAGTAGATATAAGTCATGTCTTGTGAAGGAAGATTCTTATTTCTTACAGACAAGCAGGTATATTCATCTGAACCCGGTGAAAGCCAGAATAGTGGTAAAACCAGAGGATTACCGATGGAGCAGCTATCAGACAATGATTGCATTAAAAGATGACAGAATAACAGAAAGGAATCGGACGCTTGCATATTTTAAAGACAATAGCATAGTGCGGTATCGATATTTTGTAGAGGATATTGGACATAAATATGTGGTACAAGAGCACGAAATTAAAAAGAGTATGGAGGAGGACGAGCTATGGCTACCGTGGTAAAGAGTTTTGCGATACAGGGAATTGATGGATACAGTGTAGACATTGAGACGAAGATGCTGGAAGGTCAATGTTTATGGCAGGGAAAAGCATATTTTGCAGCAACGATGGAGCGTCGTATCATAGAAGAATTATTGGATGAGGAGATAATATTTACGAAATGGGATCCGGAATTGGTAGATGTATATATCGAAAATGAAGGCAGAGAGTGGGAATTAGTAGAATTTTCATTCTTCTCAAAATATGCGAATCCATTATATCCGAAAGATACATGCTCGCCATTAGGAATGATGGTAGGAAAGTTTCATGCGTAAATCAGTGGAAGAGTTAGCCCCCATTAAGGAATGCAAAATGAAATAAATCTCATTCAGCAAGTAGATATAGGAAATGATGCAAAGTTGTAGAATATGCAATAAATGCTTGAATATAAAATTATAAAAGTTATATTTTTTAATATCACTGGTCAAATAAAAGATTATTTGTTATAATTTGTTTTTACAAAGTGGCTGTTTAAAAGGAGTGAGTAAGTATAAAAATTTTAATTGATGAAATAAAGCTAAATCTTCTTTTAGAAAAAAAGAAACAATTTATAGGGAACGATGTCGTGTGGGACAGTGTCCTTTCAGCAGTCTCATTTTTGATATCCGTTATTTTAGCGTCATACAAAGATTTTTTTGGAATACCGGGAATAGTATTAAAAACGGTATTCGTTGTTTTGGGGATATTGTTTACAGGTAAAAGTATTATAGATATAGTAGCTAGCAAAAAGAATAATTATACATATGAAGATCTCATTATGGATATCAACAAACTTAACGAAATTGCCCATAATCACTCAATCATATTAATTAAAGATTCATTTCAAAAATTTCCTAATCGATTTCTTGTTTATGATGATAAACGTTGGGGATGTAAGCTGTTTCTTAATTATAAAGATAATTCCAATAATGAGGATTTTATCAAAAAACATTTGTCTGAGGACTTGAAGATTGAGTTAGAGGATATTAAGCTCTCATATTTAGGACAGAGAATTCATGAAAAATATTCTGAAAGTGCAAAAAAGCGAAAGGTGTATTGCCATAAGTTTTACATAGCTGATATAAAAAAGTTCCCAGATAAGATAAAGCAGGATTCGTTTGAAATTGATGGAAAAGAATATCAATGGTTGTCAATGCCTGAACTGGAAACAGATAAAGATGTTCAAAAGAAGAATTATGATATAGTTCGGTTTGTGAAAGAATTAGTTTAAGAGAATGTTGAGACAGGAGATAAGGCGGAAGATGAAAATTTTCTGCCTTATTTTGTTATCAGAGCTTAAATTTGGTAAGCGCTATGAGGAAATCTTAGATTTTATCCAAGGGAAAGCAGAGGGTTCAGGTGAATAATCAAGAGAAAAAAACAAATGTAAGGTTAGGATGAAAAGCGAAGAATAAAATATGGAATATAATGAAAAGAATCTGCCGTTGGCAAAATGGTTGATCGATAAGACAAATACAAAGGACTATCGCATAGGAAATCTCTTAGGAATGAAGCACCCAAAGGTGGATGGGGATCTTTTGAAAATAGTGGGTGGCAGAGATGAACTGGTCAGACAGGCAAAAGTTTTAGAAAGAATTCCAGCATTAGGCGGAGAAGAATATCTGCATTTTGACTGGAGAGAAATGAATACAGATATCACGAAGATTGATTATCGGGTAGAAGTAATTCCTGGATTATGTGACTTAATTGGGGTCATTGATCCTAGAGAACGCCAGTTACAGGCAATAACAAGAGTGTGCAAACTGCAGGAGGATGTATCCGGAAGCTGTCTGTTCGCTTATTGTAATCATGTGCTGGAACAGTTGAATAAAGGGAATACGAAAGAGTTATCCAAAGCGGAGGATGAAGAATTCCTTAAGTGTCTGAAAGCGTTAGCTGATCTGAAAGAACCGGAATGGAAGCGCGTGTTCAGCTCCAAAGTATTTGAAAAGAAAAATGATATCACGCCATCTAAAGTTTTCGAACGCATTTATCAAGGTGCAGTTATCGAAGCTTTGAAATACTCTCCGCAATATGAAGAAAGCATGTCAGATGATGAGATACTGGCAGCACATGGAATATTAAGTTATTCCCAGACATTAGAATGGAAAGGTGCCGTGGAGTATTGCATGACAGATCGAAATGGCACAGCGATAGAGAAGAAAATCGACACTTCCTTGAATTATTATGGAACGGTACTTAATGCACAGACATTAGAGCATGCCGTACCAAACTTACGAGATAGTGTTGAAAAAATCATTGTGATTGAGAATAAAGCGAATTATGAAAGCATGGAATATGATCCAAAAGTTTTATATATCTTTTGTCATGGCTACTTTTCGCCAAAGGAAGTTCGCTTTTTGCAAATGTTAATGAAGACAGCACCGGAAGAAATCCAGTGTTATCATTGGGGAGATATGGATTACGGTGGAATACAGATTTTTTTGTATAATGAAAAGAATATTTTTCCAAATCTGATTCCATGGAAGATGGACGTTCCCTCTTATAAGGCAGCGTTGGAAAAGGAAAAAGGAATTAAGCTATGCAGCAAAAAGCAGAAAAAGTTAGAAGCATTGAATGCCGGTAAATTAGAAGTACTGAAACAGTGTATATTGGAAAATAAGATGGAAATCGAGCAGGAGATGTTAATATAAAAATGTCTCGATCTCATCGACAGTCATCATATTATATACACTCTGGCAAAGCAAATTCAATTACAAAGATAGATTTGAATCAGCTTCATCTCTTGCGCCAGCGCAGCTTCTATGGTATACTTACACGGATTGTAGAATTGACTATATAATGACAAATAAGAGGAATCTGGTCGCAAAAAAGCTTTTTTAGATACTGGATTTCGTATCGGGGCTCACGAGGGAGTCTTGAAGTGTACATATACAAGAGACGCAGTGAAAGGAGTTATAGTATGTGTGGGATTGTAGGATTTACAGGTGATATGCAGGCAGCACCAATTCTGTTGGATGGTCTTTCTAAGCTGGAGTACCGAGGATATGATTCGGCAGGAATCGCAGTAAGAGATGGAGAGAAAGAGACAGAAGTAATTAAAGCAAAAGGTCGTCTGAAAGTTTTGGCTGAGAAGACGAATGGCGGAGAATCCGTACCTGGAACATGTGGTATCGGACATACAAGATGGGCGACTCATGGAGAGCCATCTGAGACAAATGCACACCCGCACGTCAGTGATGATGGCAATGTTGTAGCAGTTCACAATGGTATTATAGAGAACTATCAGGAACTGAAAGATAAGCTGATTCGTAAAGGTTATTCTTTTTACTCAGCAACAGATACAGAAGTTGCTGTAAAATTAGTTGACTATTATTATAAGAAATATCTTGGTACACCGGTTGATGCAATCAATCATGCATTGATCCGTATTCGTGGTTCTTATGCACTGGCAATGATGTTTAAGGATTATCCGGGAGAGATTTATGTGGCAAGAAAAGACAGCCCGATGATACTTGGTGTAGATGGTGAGAATTCTTACATCGCATCTGATGTTCCGGCTATTCTGAAATATACAAGAAATGTGTATTACATCGGAAATCTTGAGATGGCCCGCGTAAGAAAAGGAGAGATTACATTTTATAATCTGGACGGAGACGAGATTCAGAAAGAGTTGAAGACGGTCGAGTGGGATGCAGAAGCAGCGGAAAAGGCTGGATTTGAGCATTTCATGATGAAAGAGATCCATGAGCAGCCAAAAGCAGTTTCTGACACTTTGAATTCTGTCTTGAAAAATGGAGCGATTGATTTATCGGAAGTAGGATTATCCGAAGAGGAGATGAAAGAGATCAGCCAGATTTATATCGTAGCATGCGGATCTGCTTATCATGTAGGTATGGCAGCACAGTATGTCATCGAAGACCTGGCAAGAATTCCGGTACGTGTGGAATTGGCAAGCGAATTCCGTTATCGTAATCCAATCTTAGATCCAAAAGGTCTGGTCATTATCATCAGCCAGTCCGGAGAGACTGCAGACAGCCTTGCAGCACTCCGCGAATCTAAGGAGATGGGAATTAAGACACTTGGTATTGTAAATGTGATCGGATCTTCTATCGCAAGAGAAGCAGACAACGTATTCTATACACTGGCAGGACCGGAGATTTCTGTAGCTACAACAAAAGCTTACAGCACACAGCTGATCGCAACTTATGCACTTGCAATTCAGTTTGCAAAGGTTCGTGGACAGATTACGGAAGAACAGTATACAGGATATATTGAAGAGCTGCAGACAATTCCGGATAAGATCAGTAAGATTATTGCAGATAAAGAGAGAATCCAGTGGTTCGCAGCAAAGCAGGCTAATGCAAAAGACGCATTTTTCGTAGGAAGAGGAATTGATTATGCAATCAGTCTGGAAGGCAGCCTGAAGATGAAAGAAATCAGTTATATCCATTCTGAGGCATATGCAGCAGGAGAATTGAAACACGGAACCATTTCTCTGATTGAAGATGGAACACTGGTAATCGGAGTGCTGACACAGCCAGATCTCTATGAGAAGACAGTCAGCAATATGGTAGAATGTAAGAGCCGTGGAGCGTACCTTATGGGATTGACTACATTTGGTCATTACAATATTGAGGATACAGCAGATTTCACTGTTTATATTCCAAAGACAGATCCACATTTTGCAACATCACTTGCAGTTATTCCATTACAGTTGATGGGATATTATGTGAGCGTGGCAAAGGGATTAGACGTAGATAAGCCGAGAAACCTTGCAAAGAGTGTAACAGTGGAATAAGAATAATAGAATAAGAAGGTTAATTGAGGACATAGTGTTTATTTAAAATGATATGTCCTCTTTATAAAAAATGAGAGCCTGTGAAAAAATCTCTGTAAATTAGACAATACAAGGGTCTTCTATGATAAA
>OLVP01000231.1_pt1 | contig 49554 bp, 43 predicted proteins | sample 1673281 | NCBI WGS metagenome assembly OLVP01 (sample SAMEA3178940, study PRJEB25190) | human gut metagenome | biome: human gut; feature: human-associated habitat; material: faeces | place: Austria | collected 2013
CAAGAAGTTTTAACACTAAGTATACTGTTGTTAATATTTAGTCCTTTAATTTATAAGCTCATAAAAAAATATCTGCACCAAACTGAGCTGAATAAAGAAAAAGAGTAGCTTTGATTGGAGCGACTGGAAAGGGAACTGATTTACGGATAAAACACAACAAATTATCCATTATAATGTTAAAATTGCATCTTAATTATTAAAATCGAGTCAGGAAAACGAAAAAGGATATTTATCACATCCAACATATTAATTCCCTTCATAGTCGCTTAAAAGCTTTTATGAGCGATTTTAAAGGTGTTGCAACTAAACACTTGCAAAATTACCTTTATTGGTTCAAATTCATCGAAATCTTCAAGTCTGAACGAGAATCTATCAAGATGGAAAGAGATTATGTCTTGTCTCAAGCTCATCACACAGATTGTTCCGTTGAAGCTATTAAAACAAGAACGCCTGCTTTTGTATAATAGATAACCTCACTATTCAATTGCATATGTAATTTTATGATCTCCTTACATTTTATTGTTAAAATTTGGTATATATAGTATAATATAATTAATATGATGTGAAGGAGGTTTTTGTATGAAAAAATTAATAATGGTCATGTTTTCGTTATGTATGTTAATTGCTGTATCAGGATGCCAAACATCAAATGATGAGTTATCTCCAAATGAATTCACAGAGCAATTTGTTAATGATTTCTTTTCGTTTAAGTATGATGAAAACTTAAATGAAACAGAATCATATAGCCATCTAATTGAGGATTTGAAACCCTACTTTACTGAAGAAGGTTATAACACTTTCACAAAAAATAATTACGGTTTCCTTCCAATTGAAGCATCTGAAAAATACAAATCAGATATAACAGTAAATGATATTCAATTAAAAGAACTATTTAATGACGAAACTGAGGTTGGTTACAATGTTGATGTAGAATTACAGCTACCATCAGATGTTGCAACGGTCAATTTAACTCTTAGTATCTGTAAAGAAGATAATAACTGGAAAGTATACGCCATTCAAATTTCAACCATTGATGAATTCTAATCAAAAAAGACAACCATTGCAACAATGGTTGTCTTTTTTGGACTTGCATCAACTATATTTTAAAACAGAGCCTTTATATAAAGTTAATATAATTTCCATTTAAAAATAAAAAAAATGTACGACTGATAATATGGTAACTAAAAGAATAAACAAGTAAAGTATCAAAATGACTTTTAAAATTTCTATTAATAGCTTCATATCCTATTTAACCTCCTAATATAATAGTGTATTTAAGTATGTGTTTACATTTTTAAGTAACTTGAAGCTTAGCTAAATCAGATTTAAAATTTCCTTTTTAATATTATAATGGATAATTTAGGATTTAGTTATTCAAATTCTGTGTGAAATATCAACACTATTCCAAAACAGAGCCTAACAAAAAAGAGATTACAGGCAGTGCTCCTGTAATCTCTTTTTTACTATGAAAATTATCAATTAAAAATCCAGCTTATTAATTACTTTCTCAGCCGAATTGACATCACCCACATATACAGCCAATCCTTTAACGTAATAGATACGATAATTTCTACCGATAACCTCGATAGCGTCAGGGTGTTCTTCTAAAAATTCAGCGACATCAGTCACCTCTTCTTCTGTGAGAATGTATTCTGTGTTATCGTATTGAACTTTCAAAGTAGCAGCTAAAACGATTAAAGCAAACATCATACATAAACTAATTCTCTTTTTCATCTCATCCCTCCCTTTACAATATAAATCTAAATTATACTATAAATAAATAGAGATACAATGAATATCGATGCTTTTATACAAAGATTTCATTTAAAATGTATTTTTGAAGCAGAAGCTATATCTCAAATTTCCTCATACATTTTGGCATGAAATGCTTTAAGCTGTTCTTTTAGTTGCTTATTTTCCACCTCTAATCGCTTTATACGACTTCTAAGAGATTCTATTAGAGCGTTTTTAGTATCTTCTGTTCGTTCTCTTTTAAGCTGTTTTGAGGTAGGGGATTGTTCTTGTTGAGTTCTCAAGCGTTCAATCCGTTCACGAATATTAGGATGATTGTAAAGCGTTGCTTTGCTAACTCCTGATTCTTGTGAGACACTATTAAAATTAATCGGTTCTTGAGCCGTTATAAGCCGTTTAATAGCGTCATCGACTCGGTTACTGGTCTTTTGTCTTCTTTGCTGGTGAACCTTTTGTAGATGGGTTTTACGGTCATAATCAGCCATTTCATTCACCTCATTTTCGTTTTACTCGATCCAAGTTGCCAAAAATAATATCACCTTGTTGGAGCTTATTTAAGATAGATTGGAAAGTTTCTAAATTCTTTTGATTTTTTTGTTTAAGATCATCGCGACCATGTTTCTCAGCTAACTCCATTGATTTAGAAGTCGTTCTAACTAATAATTCATATTTCTGAATATCCAATTCAGAAAAACCAATGGCTAAATCTTTACAAGGTTTCCCGCCATTACAAGTTAAGCAAGGCGGTTCTTCCATATGAGGACAAGAACCTTTGAGTCGGGCATGACAAGTTCCATAAGGATTGTCCATTGCCGTTAATTTGTGATCAAGATAAAGGGTTTCTAAAATATCTTTAGGAATATCATCACCTGGTTGGTATTGTACAATTTGATTACCATTATCAAAGCTAAATACTCCTTGCTTTATCACTTCATCAAAGGCTTTTCTTTTGGTATCATCTAACAATTTAGCATAGGTTAAAGTCATCTCAGGTGAAGCATGTCCTAATAGATCCTGCACGACTAAGATATCGGCTCCACCATTTAACATTTTAACTCCATAAGTATGCCTGAATTGATGCATTGTAAACCAAAATAATTGTCCACTTTCATCTTTAATTTGATGTTGATGTGCTAACTTGTTGAGTTGTTCTCGCACCCAATCTTGTGAATAAGACTTTCCTTTTCGAGACCCACTATATCGGATGAAAATAAGATTTTCTGGATTGTTATCTTGATTGCTATTTTCTTGCGATTGCTTAATTTCTACTGCTAAGAGATTCGCAAGCTCATCGTCAATTGGTATTCGATGTCCTTCAAGCTTAACTTTTCGTATATCAGTTTGAATGTAATATTTCTCTTTTAATCGCACTAAGCAGTCCGTGGTTAAATCTAAAACATCTGAAATCCGTAATCCAGACTTAAAAGCAACATAAACAATAGGAATGACTTCAGGATGAAGATCGTTGATATGTTCAAATAATTGCTCTAAGACAAAATCAGGGATGTAATCAATCTTATCCGCTGATTTTTTCGGAAGCTTCGGCTTATCTTCAGGATAAATCAACTTTCGAATAGAAGTCGTAGGAGCAATTTCGTAATCATAACGCTGAATATCTGATAAAAAGGTTTCAATTATAGTTAATGAGCTTAAAATATATTTTACTGGGTTCGCATCTTTACGTGTCAATTGATTCTGCGCATAGTCATTTAAGTAAACAATAAATTGCTCGATATGCTGCCTATTTAATTCTTTTAAATCATTCCATGTAGGTTCTAATTTACTAATGAAATTTAGAAATACTGAAATAATAGGAGAATAGTTCTGGGCTGTACGTACACTAAAATTATTTCGGCTTAGTAATCGTTGTTTGGTATACTTTTTTAATGATGTTCTGAAGACAATATTACAAATTTGATTAAAATGAATATAATACTGAGTCTTACTTTTAAGATAGTCAATTCCATATTCTTTATTTAGAACTCTCACATCCCAACAATCTTTTTCCCACTCTTCACGGGTATCCATTAGGTTAAAATATGTTTCATAAATGCGTCTTAAAAAATTTCCAACACTTGTCTTGTTAGTATATTCTCCATGAATCGTTTTTTGGGTAGACATTGTTTTAACACCTTTACTGTTTAACCAAAATAACCATTCTTTTTCAGCCTTTTCAACATCTAAATCAAGAAGGGAATTTAGAGTTGGATATTTTTCATCTAAAAAGACTACAAGTTTTTTAATATAATATTGCTGACCATTAAAACAAGTTGTTACCGTCCATTTATCTTGAAATAGTTGATGATGAATTAAATACTTAAGTTCTAATTTTAAGTTCTCGTTTTTTGTTAGAAATGAAAATGTTTTTCTTTGTTTATAGCCATCCTTTTGTGATTGAAATTGCTGAATGTTGAAAAAGAAATCAACTTCCCAACTATCATTTTTAAAAAAATAGTCTGTCTCAATGTATTCAATCGTGACCGTTCCATCAGGATGAATCGTTTTTTCAGGATAAAATTTTAATGTCTGAATTAGTATCTCTTTGACATTCAATCCATCTTTAGGATGTGCTAATTGAAGTGCTGCTATCATTAAATCACCACCTATGGTTGTTTTCTATCAAGTTGAAAGGCATGTTGTGCATTTTCCCATTGTTCATATTTCTCTTCATCTGTTTGATGAACGTAAATATTCATCGTTGTTTGAATCTGAGAATGTCCTAATCGTTCTTGAACTAATTTAATATCTTTCGTTGTTTGATAATAAATCGAGGCATGAGTATGACGTAGGAGGTGAGTATGAGCATCAATTCCAGTCTTTTTTTTGAGTCGTTTAAAAAGCGATTGAACATCCGTATATTCTAATGGTTCGCCTTTATTAACACCTTTTAGTTTAACAAATAAAAAGTTCGTTTCTGTCTCTAATTCATCTAAAATCTCATAAAGATAATCATCATACAAATCCATTAAATCAGATGAAATTTCAATCTTTCGTTCATCTGTTTTCAGTTTGGCACCATTTTTTAATTCACCGCGATTAACGAGTTGAATATGATAACCTGCTTTATAATCTCGCTTAAAATCAGAGATATATAGGGATAAAGCTTCTCCAATTCGTAATCCTGTTTCAAATAAAAGATGGATAAGAAATTCATCTCTAATGTTGGTAGTCGCATGAGCTAACTGCATCACTTGATCTTTCGTTAATGTTTCTAATTTCTTTTTCGGCTCTTTTACTTTCAATATATTTTTAGTCACAGGATTACCTTTTGTAATATGGTGTAAAAAACCTTTGTATCGCTTACCATTTCCCACATAAATTTGTTTCATTAACTTATCCCCAACATCAGATGGAAGTTCATCATTACGATAGAGATAATCATAAAAATTAGTGACAATTGTAATTGTTAGATTAACAGTTTTTGCTGTTAAATTAGCTGTTGTAGGTGTAGCAACAATAACTTTTGGGTTTCGATAGGGATTTTGTAACCATCCTACGAATTCAGCTAATCCCTGAAGATTAATTTTCTTATAATCTCTTTCAGTTTCTTCTAAAAATGTAAAGTAATGTTTTAATCCATAGCAATACGTTTTTAATGTATTATGGCTTTTACCCGTTTGATCTAAATACTTTAGATACTTAACCACTGGAACGATAGGGTTACCTTCTGAATCAACTAATAAATACTTTCGTTGACCTTGAACTTTAACTTCTTGCACATACACCATTCTACACCTTCTTCTAATTAACTTAATCTTAGTTTACTTCTTCATCTATATTTAATACATATTAAACTAAATTATTTTAATCTTGTTAATGTTTCTAATATAAATAAAAATAGAGGATTTATGTCATATATTAAACATAATATCCTCTATTAATTATAGTACAGTTAAAAAAATCAGTGCTTTTTAGATTATTTATTAAACGTTAAAATGACTTTAAATAAGTCTCCATCAATGTGAATATCTAATGTTCCACCTTGAAGTTCAACAAAGCTTTTTGCAATCGCAAGACCAAGTCCCGAACCTTCTGTATGACGTGCTTGATCTCCACGGACAAAGCGTTCTGTTAACTCATCAACGTCTACATTGATTTCATTGGCCGACATGTTTCTAAATATAATTTGAACCGATTGTTCTAAATCAACAATATCAATATAAGCGCGCGTTCCTGACATTGCATATTTTGTCATATTTAAAATCAAATTATCAAAAACGCGGAACGTACGCTCGCTATCAAGCATCAATAGTACTTTATGCTCTGGGAAGTTGCGACGAATCATTAAGTTAGCTGCATCAATTTTATCTTCGAGTTCAAGTAAAGTTTGTTTCATTAAAGAAATTACTTCTACTTCTTGAAGATTCATTGTAATGTTCCCGCTACTTGCTTTACTCATCTCAAATAAATCTTCAATTAATATTTTTAAACGTTGCGCTTTTTGATCAAGTGTTTCTAAATATTGTGCTCGCTTTTCTTTGTCTAAATCTTCATCTTTTAATAAATCGGTGTATGTGATAATAGACGTTAAAGGTGTTTTCAAATCATGCGAAACGTTCGCGATTAAATCTGTTTTCATTCGCTGACTGCGCACTTCAGCCTCAACTGCCTTTTTGAATCCACCTTGAATATGCATCACTTCCTCTTTAAACGCATTGAAGATTCCAAGATCTTCATCAATTTCAACCTCAAGATTTCCCTCTGCTAATTGTTCAGTCATTTCAAATAATTGTACATAATCTTTTTGCGTCTTCATGAGGTATTTGCGAAGTAGCACATATAAAACAATACTGTAAATAAATACTCCTATAATTCCGAAGAACCACCCTAAACAGAATAATGATAGTAGGATACATTGAATGCCTACTAAGAAGAATAATTTCTTTGTATTTTTCTCTTTCAAATCGACTTTTAAGAACTTTCTTAATTTTCTAAATAAGAAGCGGCATCCACGGTACGTCCAACAGCTTTCTGTAAACGTCACTTTCCATCCTTGTTTAAATAGGCTTTTAATATATAGGAACAAAATGAACATCCACGTAAACACTGCAAACCACACCACAAGATTGAATGTAACGGTAAAGATAGCTTGAGCTTGCTCCGGAATACCAGTAACCAATCGATTCTCAATGGTTGAATAGATCATGTTTGGAAGTAGCTCAATGAAAAATGCGAATGGAATACTTGCAGTTAATAATAACGATTCAATTGGCCATTTGAAAATGCCATTCATCCATTTAATATTTGAAACTGATTTTAATGGGAGAATTAAAGTTAAAACAGCTAAAATCGACAAAGCAATCCAACTATAGTAAGAACTTGATTCGGAGATGCGATAAACAGTCAGCCAATAATAATCTTGATTAATTTCATCATTATATAGCAGTTGTTTTGGCACCCCATAAACAAACGTCATATTTTTAACTGGTGCAAAGGTTAGAGCCTGGCTAAATGGCATATGACCTGAACTTACTCTATCGGAAATTTCTTTTAAAGTTGAAGGCTGAGTAGGATTAGCTTCATAAAGATTAGACACCGTTAAATTTCCCTTAGCATCATAATCTAATATAACAAAATATTGATAGTCTTCTTTTAACTGAGCGAGTGTGTCTTCCGTTGAATTATTTAACAACAAAGATAACTCTGATAATTGAGGACCGGAATAGCCGCTATATGAATATGTTTGATTGTTCGTTTGATCTACAGCAAAGTAATATAAATTTTCAAGGTTATATTCATATCTGAGCTCATCAATATCACTCGGCATGAATTCGACTAATAAGTCTTTAATTGCTGCTAGTTGTTGTTCATGACTTAATTGTGAAAACTTCATACTTTGCTCTACTTGTGAATTATTTTCAGAAGCTGCATTTAAACTAGTACTCGTTTCAACTGTGACTCCATTCAGAATAGAAAATGAAACATTTTTTTCTACATCATCATACTCTTCATCATAGCCATATCTATCATAATACTGATTTAATAAGTCTTTATAAATGCTTTCGAAGTCTTTGGTTGGAACATCATATAATTTCTCAACGATATTTAACGAATCACTATTTTCATTTTCAAGTGCTTCAATATATGTTAGATACATTCGATACTGCATTTGATCATAAAATTCATCATAATCATAATAAGCAGGTTTGTTCTCTTCGACATATTTCTCTATTCTAGGATAGCTCGCATACATTCCGACTGATAGTCCGAATAATACAAAAAGCGAGACAATGATGATAAAAATTTTACTGCTTTTCAATTTTATAGCCAACGCCCCACACCACCTTTAAATATTTTGGATTTTTTGGATTGATTTCAATTTTTTCTCGAATGTTACGAATATGAACCATGATCGTGTCTGTATTCACCGCATTTTCATTCCAAATCCGTTCATAAATCTCCTCAGCAGGAAAGACCCTTCCCGGATGTTTCATGAGTAAATTTAAAATTTTGTACTCAATTGGTGTTAACTTTACTGGTATTTCATCTACTGTAAATTCTTTTGTTTCAGTATTCATCTCAAGTCCCCCAATTGTCATAAGATGATGATTTTCGTCTTGTTTAATTGTAGAAAATCTTTTATAGCGTCTAAGCTGAGAGTTAACGCGTGCTAATAATTCAAGTGGACGAAAAGGCTTAGTCACATAATCATCGGCTCCCATATTTAACCCCATGATTTGATCCACTTCTTCTGATTTAGCAGATAACATAATGACTGGGAAGTGATAATTTTCTCTTAATTTCATTGTAAATGTAATCCCATCCATCTTTGGCATCATCACATCTACAATCGCTAAATCAATAACAGTTGATTCAACAATCTCTAATGCTTCAATACCATTTCCTGCAATACTTACTTTATACCCTTGATTAGTTAAATACGCTTCGATAGCTACTGCGATATCTCTCTCATCTTCAACGATTAAAATATGTGATTGATTCATAACATCCCTCTTCCTAAACTGGTATTTTATACTATTATACCATTTAGGACCAACTCCCCCCACTCTCTTTGATTTCATATTGCTATCATAGCAACAATTCCTAAAGGAAAAATTGAAATAAAACTTAAGATTTTCTAAAGAAATGAAAAAGGATCTCTTCATAAACTGAAGACATCCTTTTAACATTTTTTATTTTTTAGATTTTAAAGCACGTGTACTATTCATAACAGCTAGAATTGTCACACCAACATCAGCAAAGACTGCTGCCCACATGGTTGCTAGTCCACATGCAACTAAAATCATGACTAAGATTTTAACGCCTAAGGCAAAGATAATATTTTGATATAAAATCGTACTTGTTTGTTTGGCTTTGTTAATCGCTTTAACTAGTGCCATTGGATCATCTTCCATTAAAACGACATCAGCTGCTTCAATCGCCGCATCCGATCCGATACCACCCATTGCAACACCGATATCCGCACGAGCAAGAACTGGTGCATCATTCATTCCATCCCCAACAAAGACTACATTTTTATCTTTTGTTTTATGTGCTAATATCTCTTCGACATGTTCAACTTTTTGATGAGGTAATAACCCAGCGTAAACTTCATCCACCCCAAGCTCTGCTGCCACTTTTTTAGCAACCCCTTCGTGATCACCCGTTAACATCACAACTTTTGAAACACCATGTTGCTTTAATTTTGCAATGGCAGCTTTTGAATTTTCTTTGATTTCATCCGCAATAACCATATATCCAACATATTGTTGATTCACAACCATATGAATAATCGTTCCGATGGCGTCAACCTCAGCTACATTTAAATTTGCACGTTGCATCAGTTTTACATTTCCGATAAGTACTTCTTTATCCCCAACAAATACTTTTATCCCATGCCCTGCTATTTCTTCATATTGTGATAAAACCGTTGTATCTATCACTTGAGTATAAGCATCGACAATTGATTTTGCAATTGGGTGCGTTGACTGACTCTCTGCATAAGCTGCTAATTCAATGAACTCTGCTTCATTCATAGTCACAGGTTTGATTTGGCTTACTTTAAATACCCCTTTTGTTAATGTTCCTGTTTTATCAAATACCACCGTTTCAACATGATTTAAAGCTTCTAAGTAGTTTCCACCTTTAACTAACACCCCTTGTTTGGATGCGCCACCAAGACCAGCAAAGAATCCAAGTGGAATAGAAACAACTAAAGCACAAGGACAAGACACGACTAAGAAACTAAGCGCGCGATATAGCCAAGTTGAGAAATTCACTTGGAATACGAATGGAGGGATGATGGCAATAAGCACCGCTAATAAAACAACAATCGGTGTATAGACACGAGCGAATTTCGTAATAAATTTTTCAGTTTGTGCTTTCTTAGATGAAGCATTTTCGACTAATTCTAGAATACGCGCGACTGTTGACTCTCCCGCTACTTTAGTGACACGAACTTTAACTAACGCATTCGTATTAATACATCCGGCTAAAATTTCTTCTCCTACAGAAATAAGACGTGGTATTGATTCACCTGTTAACGCTGATGTATCTAAATAACATTCTCCTTCAATGATTTCCCCATCAAGTGGAACACGTTCACCAGGTTTAATCACAATCAAATCACCAATTGAAACAGCTTCTGGGGCAACTTCTTTTGTTCCTGATTCAGTGACTAAGTTCGCATGATCGGCACGAATATCAAGTAGACTACTAATAGATTTACGTGAACGATTAACGGCATAACTTTGGAATAGTTCACCGATTTCATAAAATAACATCACGGCAATTGCCTCTGGATACTCACCAATGGCGAATGCTCCCACTGTTGCCACCATCATTAAAAAGTTTTCATCAAAGATTTCACCACGCGTAATGTTACGAAAGGCGGTTAATAATACTTTTCCACCAATCAATAAATAGCTGACTCCATATAAAACAACTTCTAATATCCCTACTGGTTTAAAGGTATGAATAGCTAAGAAAATAATGACACCAAGTAATAACCAAGCATTTTCTTTAATAAAACTAAACACTTTCGATGAAGATTCATTATCTAACGTTTTATGAGAATGTTCATGACTATGTCCTGCTTGACCATGATGAGACTCTGTATGTGAAGAACAACTTCCTCCACAACAGCTACTTTTATGAACGACCTGTGTTGAGACACGTTCTTCAACAACAACATGTGGCTCTAATTGCTTCACAATACGCTTAATTTCAGTGATGACATCTGTTTTAAGCGCTGATTCTTTTATTAATACTGTTAACTGACTCGTTGAAAAATTGAGATTAGCTTCTTCAACTAATTCTAGACGATTGACACGATCTTCAATTTTATTGGCACAATTGGCACAATCTAAACCAGATAAAGTTAATTTAAATGTTCTATCGTTCCCCATAAGGTTCGCCTCCCATCTATCATATGAATGATTATTCATATATTCATATTATCAGTATATGCTTAAGGGGAATAATTGTCAACTCAATTGCCTACTTAAAATACTACTTTCTTCCTGTCTATATATACAAAGTAAAAAGTACTCTATCTATCTCAATTCACCCTTAATTCTTAAAATACTTTGATAGTGGGTTCCCTACGCTAAATAGTGAGTTTACGAACTCTTAGCTATCCTCCACTGATAGGGTAAGGCCAAATAGAGTCACTATAAATTTTCTCTCTAGAAATTTATCGTGACTAACATAATTCGTACTGACTCATCATCGTCAAGACTAAATTAAGATCTTCAATTTTTATCTTACCACTCAGATTAATAATAATTCCTTCTTCAGCTAATTGTTTTAAAATGCGATTAATACTTCGAATATTGGATCCTAATTCCTCAACAATTAACACTTTGGGAATACAGTTATTCTTATATTGGCTAACATATTTCCAAATATAAAGTAACACTTGGTATTTTAATGGATAACTAACTGCCGATCGCATCTTAATACCCGTATTAATCAATTTTTCAGCTAATTGTCTGACAATATATAATGAAATATTGAAGTCATGTTCCATCCATTTCAAAAAATGCTCACGTTTAATCACATACATTTCCCCATCTTCCATCGCTTCTACAAAACAAATCACTACACTATCAGTGAACACTTCAACATCACCAAGCAATCCTCCTGCTTCGTAAATTCGCATTAAATGTTTTGCCCCATTTTCTGATAAGGAATAGGTCTTCAGCTTTCCGCTCTTTAAAATAATAATCGAATCTAGCCGATCCTCTGCATTTAAAATAATCTCCTCTTTTCGAAATGATTTCACTTCATACTTACCTCTTAAAAATGAACTCGTTTCGAGTTCTTTCATCAATAATGACACGTCCTGCCTCCTTCTTAAACTAAACTGGACAAATGTCCTCGCTCCTTAAGATTTATTTTGTTATTATAGTCTACAATATTAATCTAAACAAGGAGTGTTAATTTTGAACGATTCATTACAAACATCCCCTATTCACAAATTATTACTAAAATATTGTATCCCAGCCATCGTCAGCATGATGACTGTTTCACTCTACAATACGGTTGATCGTGTTTTCATTGGTCACATTCCTGATATTGGGTCACTCGCTTTAACCAGCCTCGGAACAGTGATGCCATTTATTACGATTATTTTAGCTTGTGAGCTTTTAATTACTTATGGAGCCATTGCTAATCTTTCAATTAAACTAGGAGAGAAAAATCAACTAATGGCAGAAAAAATATTAAATCAAGTCCCTGGTCTTGGAGTAATGATAAGTTTACTTCTCATGATTATCTTCTTTATCTTTAAAACACCACTTCTAGAACTCTTTGGAGCAAATAAAATCATCTTACCACTAGCATCAGAATATTTAAATGTGATGATTCTCGGAATCCCATTCTATATTATTGGTTTTTCTTTAATGGCTACGATTCGATCAGAGGGTAACCCAAAAAGAGCAGCTCTCATTCTAATAATGAGTTGTGTCATTAACATTGTTCTAGATCCTATCTTTATCTTTGGGCTAGGATTAGGAATTAAGGGGGCTGCTATTGCTACCGTCCTCTCCTATCTTGCTGTTTTTATTTATGTCTTTTACTACTATAGTATTGGAAAGTCAAATTTAAAGTTAAAATGGACTTACTTAAAACCTGAATTATCACTTATCAAGCCTATCTTACTATTTGGGTTATCTACTTCTCTTGTTCAGTTAATAACAGCTTTAATTCAAGTTTTATTTAATCGTTCATTAGCCTATTACGGTACACCTTTATCGATCGGTGCGTTTACGACGGTAACAACGATTACAAATTTAGCCCTAATGCCTGCTGTTGGAATTAATCAAGGGTCAGTTCCTATTATCGGTTATAACTACGGTCAGAAACGTTATGATCGTGTAAAATTAACATTTATTCAAGGAACTTTAGCAGCGACTGTTATTTTTACGATTGGATTTATTTTAATTCAACTAATTCCAGATATTTTAATTCGTTTCTTTAATTCAGATGACTCACTGCTACCCTCTACATCTGAGGGACTTAAACTTTACTTATTTAGTCTGCCTCTTTGTGCGTTAACAACAACCGCACCAAACTTCTTTCAAGCAATTGGACAATCTAAACTTTCGATTTGGCTTGTTATTCTTAGACAGATTATCTTACTAATTCCACTAATTTTAATTTTACCCAAATTTATAGGGTTAAATGGGGTCTGGTTAGCACAACCTATTACTGATTTAATAATTGCCATCATTTCTTTCTATCTAATTAGAAAGGAGTTTAAGCGATACTCAAGTGTTTAAGGAGTGACCCTTTGAATGTTCGATAAATTAAAAATCAATAAAAAATATCTTAATATAGGTCTAATTACGCTAATGATTGGAGTCCTTTTACTGTTCGTTTATCAAGTCTCCCGTCATTCAGTCGATATCTTTCTATTTTTTAAAAATTTATTTTTTAATTTTTTAGCTGTCATTTCTCCAATTATATACGCCTTTATTATTTCTTATATTTTATATCGTCCCCTATTATTTATCGAACATTACTTTAAAAAACTATGGGATAAATGGACAAAGCTTAGCTTATCACCTAAGACCTATCGCTTAATCAGCCTTCTTATCCTTGTCATTGTAGTATTTGGAACAATTACTTTATTGATAAAATCTATCGTACCACCATTATTCCAAAATCTCCTGACTATTGGAGAAGATATTCCAAATTTTCAAACAATTTTAACAGAATGGCTTTCAAAGTTAGCACCTTACTTTAAATCGATTCACATTACAGATAATCAAATTCATCAATTAACGACTTATATTACGGGTTTTTTGAGTGGATTTTTAACTAAAATTTTTGCCTCAGGAACAGGGATGGTCACAAATGTTGCTACCTTTTGTATTAATCTTTTTGCGACACTCATCTTAACTTTTTATTTTCTAAAAGATAAGGAGTCCATTTTTATCGCCATTGATAAAATTGCAACTGTGACTCTTTCAATCAATACCAAACTTAAAATAAAGAGATTTCTGAAGGATGTCCATGAAATATTTGGCGGCTTTATTTTAGGTCAACTATTAGATGCTCTGATTGTTGGTATTGCTTCAACGATTCTTCTTTTAATTATTGGGCATCCATTTGCTTTATTAATTGGATTCATCGCTGGTATTACAAACGTGATTCCGTATATTGGTCCTATTATTGGTGCTGTTTTAGCCTTCATCTTAGGATTATTTACAAGTGTTAAGCTGGGACTTTTAGGTGCTCTGTTATTAATTATCTACCAACAGATTGATGGAAACTTTGTACAACCTAAAATTCTTGGGGAAAGCGTCGGACTAGCGCCAGTATGGATTTTCATGGCGATTTTAATTGGAGGAAATTACTTAGGTGCTTTTGGGATGATTTTAGCAGTTCCGATTGTCGCCTTACTAAAACTTTACATTGAAAGACGTCTCGTTAAGCTTCAAAATCAGAATTAAGTTTCATGGCAAAAAGACCGCCGAATAACACCCTTTTCATTTAAACAATCTAAAACGTATGACTTTGAGACGAGTGTTTATCTTAACTGGTCAACTGGAAAATGAAACATTTTTATTTATTTTTTTCACAAATTCCGTTATAATTACTGTGAGGAAGAGAAGACTAAGCAAGAATTTGCAAAGTTCTCAATCCAATAATTTAATAATACAATGGAGGTAACAACATGTTAGTTTCTGCTAAAGATATGTTACAAAAAGCCTATGAAGGTAAATACGCTGTTGGTCAATTCAACATCAACAACTTAGAGTGGACTAAAGCTATCTTATTAACTGCTCAAGAAAACAACTCACCAGTTATCTTAGGTGTTTCTGAAGGTGCTGCAAAATATATGTGCGGTTACGAAACAATCGTAGGTATGGTTAACGGAATGATGAAAGAATTAAACATCACTGTTCCTGTTGCATTACACTTAGACCACGGAAGCTACCAAGGTGCTTTAGACGCTATGGCAGCTGGATTCTCTTCAATCATGTTCGATGGTTCTCACTATGCAATCGAAGAGAACATCGCTAAAACAACTGAAATGGTTAAATTAACTGCTGAAAAAGGATTATCTTTAGAAGCTGAAGTTGGATCAATCGGTGGAGAAGAAGACGGTGTAGTTGGTAAAGGTGAAGTTGCTGACCCAGCTGAATGTAAACAAATCGCTGACTTAGGAGTAACTATGTTAGCTGCTGGTATCGGAAATATCCACGGTAAATACCCAGAAAACTGGGCTGGATTAGCATTCGATGCTTTAGAAGCAATCAACGCTTCAACTGGAAATACTCCATTAGTATTACACGGTGGAACAGGAATCCCAGAAGAAATGATCAAAAAAGCAATCTCTTTAGGTGTTGCTAAAATCAACGTTAACACTGAATGCCAATTAGCATTCCAAGAAGCTACTCGTAAATACATCGAAGCTGGAAAAGATTTAGAAGGTAAAGGATTCGACCCTCGTAAATTATTAAACCCAGGATTCGAAGCGATCAAAGCTACAGTTAAAGAAAAAATGGAATTATTCGGATCAATTAACAAAGCTTAATTATCTGTTCCATCTTAAAAACGTCTACGAAAGGTAGACGTTTTTTTATTTATTCTTCATAAATTCATAACTAACGTTTAAATTAATAAAGTAAACATCTTTATGATAGGAAAGTTATGTTATGAAAAAGAAAATAACTATTCTAACACTTTTGACATTAATAGCTTTAGTTAGTGCTTGTAGTCATAAAAATACTGATATGACTAATCAGACTCAATCAAATAATCAAGTAGTTGACACGACGACAGGTCCTTCTTGGGTAACTGATGATCAGTCTCTTGATACAGCAGTAAAAGATAGCTGGATCGTTATCATTACTAAAGATTTAAAAACTGATCGTGAATTAGTCTTTGAAGGTGGATTAAAAAAAGGTGATGAAGTCGTTCGACTTCTACTTACTTTATATAAACAAGATGAAAATCGTGTTAAAACTGCTTCTTACACTTTAACGGCTCCTAAAGCCACATTCAAACAAGATGGCTCTCGTATCAAAGGTGGAACATTCAAAGGAGATGTTTACGTCGAATGTAATAACTTTGAATTAGTTGATGCAACAGTTGATGGAAATATCTACTTCAAAACACAAGAAGCTAAAGATAGTTTTAAGCTAGATAATACATCAAAAGTGACGGGTAATGTAGAGGTTAAATAATCATAAATAAAAGAGCTATGAAAAAAATAGCTCTTTTATTTATTTAAGTATTGTTCTAAAATCCAATTATTTTGATAAATTTCGGTTGCAGCTTCAACACCAACATAACGAATATGCCAAGGTTCATACTGATATCCAGTTTCAGATTCTCGCCCTTCTAAGTAGCGAATAATATAGCCAAATCGATGTGCATTGTCTTTTAGCCAAATGCCCTCAGCTGTTTTACCAAATTCCGTTGTTAATTGTCCATTCACACTATCAGCTGTCACATCAATCGCTAAACCTGTTTGATGCTCACTATGACCTGCTCTTGCACTAAAACGATCCGCAGCTTCTTGCCCATTTTGATCAACATATCGTTGATATAATGAAACTTGTGTTTCGTATGAACGATAACCACTTCGTGCTAAAAAGATTAATCCCGCTTCTTGTTCTGCCGCACTGAATAATTGTTCAAGATGTTGTGATGCTTCTTCACGTAAATAAATAGTTTTATTTTGTTCATGCCCAAGTGCCAAAACATTTGGGAGCACTAAGTCACTTGGAGCATAACTTGAATCTAATGCATAATTTTTATTCACTAATACGAGTTTTGAATCTCCATTTGAGACTGTTATAACATTTTCATAAAACGAACTTTCCAAGTCTAACTTAGCCTGTTGTTGTGCTAGTCGTTCCTCTTGTCGTTTTTCCTCGGCTAAACGTTCTTCTTCTAAAAGCTTTTCTTTAGCCAGTTGATCTAAGTGTGCTACAGTTGCTGCCTGATTCGTTTGATAGAACGATTGTGAGTATAATTGTTTTCCGACTGAATCTTGACGACTTTGTCCAGAAATCGTCATGTTCTTACTTAGACTTATTCCAATTGTAATAATAAACAATCCCGAAAGAGATCCAAATTTAATCATTTTTTTCTTCAACTTCATACGCTCCATGAATTAATAACCCTATCCCATATATATTTTATATAATTTTAGTATATCACAATTCTGTTTAAATCGTTCAAATTATCCAATAATTCAGAGCGAATTTCGATAAAAATATCGTTTGATATCGTTCTATCGACATTGCATCATAAAAAGGGAGCTATATTAGCTCCTTTTAGTTCAGATTATTTTCTTCAATCTGATCTTCATTAGTCGATGGTTTTTGTAAAGAAGAAATTAAATCAATTAAATTAATTCCTGTTAAAGATTCTACCACCTCTGGAACTTCTGAGATCATCTTAGTTACATTTTGAGTCACTTTGGCTGCTCCGTGCCCTCCCCCATTATCAATGATGACCATCTTCTCAGTTTGCGATAATGGATCTGCGATATTTTTTGCAATATCAGGTAACTTCTCAACAATCATCTGTACAATTGCTGCTTCTCCATATTGTTTATAAGCTTCAGCTTTTTCACGCATGGCCTCTGCCTCTGCTTTCATCGCTTCCGCAAGTGCCTGACCTTTTACACGAGTCGCTTCTGCTTCAGCAGCACCTTTAATTCGAATTGATTCTGCCTCCGCTTCTGCATTTTTGATGATAGCATAACGTTGTGCATCCGCTTCTTGTTGTTCTTTATATTTTTGAGCCTCTGCAACTTTTTTAACAGTTGCTTCAAGTTCTTTTTCTTGTTTGATTGCTTGTTGCATCGCGATTTCCGTTTGACGTTGCTCTTCAAATAACTGTGTATTTTTTAATGCTTCAATGACGCTCTTTTTCACAATATTTTGTTCCACTTCATAAGCATAATCAGCTTTCGCTTGGGCTTTTTGCTCCTCTTCTTTATAAGCTTGGACACGTAATTCTTTTTCTTTTTTTGCTAATGCAATCTCAGTTTCAGCTTTTAATTGTGCCTCAGTCCCTAGTCGTTTTGCTTCTGATGTTTTTTGCATACGATCTCGTTCAGCCTCTGCTTCAGCAATCGCTGCATTTTTCTTCACTTCAGCAATTTGTTTTGCTCCTAATGCTGTTAAATATCCTTTGGTATCATCAATGTCACGGATTGTAAATGTTTTAATCTCAAGCCCCATCTTATCGAGATCAGCCTTGGCAACATTCTCCACTTCATTTGCAAACATTTCGCGATCTTTATAAATTTCCTCAATCGTCATTTTAGAGACAATTTCACGTAGTTTTCCCTCTAATACATCTTGTACCGTTTCTTTAATGACATTAATCGTTTCTTTTTCACGACCCGTGTTAAACTGCTCTACGGCTAATAAAACACTTTTAGGATCCGAATTGACTTTAATAATAGCGACCCCATCTGTATCAATTGGAACCCCATTACTATCTAATGATTCATGTGTTTTAACTTCTACCTTAATATTTTCTAAAGAAATACGTGACGTTTGTTCAAGATAAGGAATGACAATTCCTCCACTCCCACTAATCACACGACGCTTTAATCCAGTGACAACAATCGCTTTATCCTGTGGTGCCTTTTTCCACAACATCAATAAAATAATGATAGCTACAGCTGCTAGCACAATCCACCCGATATAAGGTAATAAGGCATTTAACATTATATGTTCCCCTCCTATATGTCCTTACAATAATCATATGACTTTTTTACTTAAATAGAACAAAAGGACACTAAACTTATTATTTAGTGTCCTTTTCTTATTTATTTTTCTAGCATGATATTTAATACTTCAATATCCGTTTGTTTCATTCCTTCTCGTCCTAAACGTCCATATGCTTCAATGGTTTGTTCAATTGTTGATTGAACCATTCCACATTTCTCATCAAAAGCAACCCCACGCATTGCTAAATAATGGCCCATAATTGCAGCATCTAAACTTGAGGCAATTTTAGCTGCGCATGAAGCCTTAGCCCCATCACAAACAATTCCTGCGATATTCGCTAATGTATTTGTAATCGTATTTTCGATTTGTTCAAGTGTTCCACCTTTCATGTATGTTAAAGCCGCGCCACTTCCACAAGCTGCACTTACAGCGCCACAATAGGCGGATAAACGACCAATAAATGTTTTTTGATGAATGGTTACTAAACTCGCTAAAATTAATGCACGATACATCTCATCCTCTGTTAATCCTTTATCCTTAGCATAAATGATTGTTGGTAAGGAAGCTGTCATTCCTTGATTTCCACTTCCTGATGTCGTCATAACTGGTAAACTACATCCACACATACGAGCATCTGATCCCGCTGCCGCATAAGCTTTCATTTTAGATTTGACGTCATCACCGTAGCAATCTAAAATCATTTGACCCACATTGACACCATATTGATTTTTTAATCCTTCTTCAGCAATCGTTAAATTATAGTTAATTTGTTGTTCTAACATATCCTTTAAGTCTGTTAAATCAACGGTTTGCGCAAATTCTAAAATATCTGCAATATTTAAAACGGAACGGTCAGCTAAGGCAGAATTAAAATCTTCTTTATTAAAAGATTTTTCTAGTAAGACTTCTCCATTTTTCTCTAAACGACTAATATTAGTATGCGTATGAATTAACTCAACTAATGACGACTGATCGCCGTTTATCATCTTTACAATAATATGTAAATTTGCATCATTTTCAATTAATTTAACTTTACATAACTTAGCTTCTAATAGTGATGCAACTTGTTTAATTTGTTCTTCATTAACATTTTCAATAACTTCTAATCCTTTTGATGAATCTCCAGCAACTGCGCCGGTAATGGCACTTGCTTCAATCCCTGTTAAGTTTCCGGTATTTGGTACGACAACTGATCTAGCATTTTTAATTATATTCCCACTACATTCAATAATAATCTGCTCTGGGAAATCACCTAAAATTTCTCTTGCTTTTGCACTGGCATAAGCAATTGCAATCGGCTCTGTACAACCTAAAGCAGGAACTAATTCTTCTTTTAAAATTGTAAAATATGCTTGATAAGTTTCCTTTGTTACGGCCATAGAATCCTCCACTCCTACCTATTAGGTATTATGTCTAAAAGTCTACCCTACTCCCCCATTTTATCAAATTATCCTTTTATTCTCCACTTATAAATCACAGGACTTTCGCTAAAAACGGTACTATTTTTCCAAATAAATGTATTCACATTTTTTGCTTATAATACTTTGATTCTTTGTAAAAATTATGATTAATATTTCCCTTTTCATCGGTCATTCTTTTGCCTATGAGATTATGAAATGAACAATTAATAAATCAATTACTTCTCTTTAAATATTTCATACGAAAGATTGTTGACACCCCTTTAAGTTAGGCATATAATTTTAATATCTCATTATCTAGTTTTAAATACTATATAATACAGTTTGGAGGATTAGTTATGAACAATTTCATTAGGGAGCCAATTAATGGATTGACCCATTTAGCAGGAGCTATTTTATCTTTGATCGCCTTAATTGCGATGATTGTTAAGGTCGCATTGGATAATCCAACCGTTATTGGATTAATCGCGGTTACCATTTTTGGGGTTAGTATGATTTTACTTTATGCAACATCAGCTACTTATCATATGGTCATCTCTTCAGATACAGTCATTAACTTTTTACAAAGGCTTGACCACAGTATGATCTTTGTTTTAATTGCTGGTTCATATACTCCTTTTTGCTTAATTGCATTGAATGGGAAATCAGGATGGATTCTATTCAGTATTGTCACTTTAATTGCGATTTGTGGGATTATTTTCAAGCTTGCTTGGTTTAATTGTCCTCGTACACTATCCACATCTATCTATATTGTTATGGGATGGCTAGCTGTATTTGTATTTAAGCCGCTGCTTACTTCATTAAGTGGTCCTGGCCTATTCCTCTTAATTATTGGAGGCGTTCTATATACGATTGGCGGAATCATCTATGCCATTAAACCAAAATGTCTTACTTTTAAGCATTTAGGTTTCCACGAGATTTTTCATATTTTCATCTTGCTCGGTAGTCTCTATCATTTCCTTTGCATTTATCTATATGTTATCTAGCAAATGGGGATTCCATTTGCTTTTTTTATTAGGAAGATAAATTTAATACTATCTATATAGAAACAGATGAATAGCTTCCATTTACCACATCAGAATTAAAAAATTTACACAGTCTCACAATAAAACCAACCAATTTTTCACAATGGAAAAAATTGATCGTTGCTTATATATTAATCAAACCAAATGAATGACTTTTTAATTAAACAAAAGAAAAGACTGAACCGAGTCGGTCCAGTCTTAAATTGAATAAGAGAGCAGATTATTCGCAATCACAATCGTCTTTACGATCGTATTCGCGTTCACGTTCACGGCCACATCCACATCCACATCCAGCAAGTTTACACCAGTCTTCATTGCGACGACCATGATCATAACGATTTTTTTCTTTAATAACTTTTTTCTCAATTACATATTCATGATCAAAATGATGATTTTCAACTTCTTTGCAAACAACTGGTACAATGTGTTTTACACAATGACGGAAAGATTTTTCTTCTTTGCAATAAACAGTTGGTTCAACAACAACTTTGCATCTTTCTTTGCGTTCGCATTCTTTTTCACGACGTTGTTTTTTGCATTGACATTTTTCTTCTTCGAAGTAGTCATCTTCTTTGTCAAAGCATTTTTCTTTTTTATCAAAACATTTTTCTTTTTTATCGAAATAGTCATCGTCTTTTTCGAAGTATCTATCTTCTTTTTCTTCTGGATACCATTTTTCTTCTTTATCCATGCAACGTGAATAACCATATTGTTTCATAATTTATGTCTCCTTTAATGTCAATAATATATTTTCTGCGATTATTGCTCATCAATAAATTGACCTTTCTGACAAAGATTTTTCATTTGCCGTTGACCATGATGATAATAATGTACCTCTCTTTGTTTGATTGGTTTGTAAATATACTGATGATAGTAATAATGATGTTCAACTCTTGTTACGATAACTGGAATGTCACATCTTATAGAGTCAGAATGTTTGACTTCTAGTAATTCATTCTGAGTAGGCTCAAATGTTTGAACGGAAGGATCAAATGTTTTGATTTCGTTCACATTATTTTCTACATTATAAGAATTCCATCTTTCCATTTCACCGCCTCCTTTCCTTTTCCTTTGAGCTTACAGTATAATATATTAATAACTTCAAATTTTGTTAGGGTTATTTTCTTATTTTATTTAAAAAGTTAAAACCTAAAAAAAGCACCTCTTACATAGAGGATGATGCCAAAGAGTATACCATTAAGTTTTCATCTTAAAAATCATAAAAACATAAAAAAACCTGAGTAAAAAACACCAAAGTGGCCTATTTTCTCAGGTTTTTTTAGTCTTTTAAATTCGATAAGAATTACCTCTTCAATCCCTTCTTTAAACAAAGAGATACTTTTATCCAATACCATCCTCTATAACATATAACCTTTTAAAGCCTAAAGCTTCTAATTGAATGGCTACAGTTTTACTACGATAACCTTTATCACAATAAATAACAATAGGTTTATCTTTATACTTTTCCAATTCAGGAAGGTGCTCATTAAGTTCTCGCATTGGAATATTAACTGCATTTTCTAAATGAGATTGAATGTATTCCGTATTATTTCTAACATCAATAATGACAATCCCTTTTGTCTTAGTAATTAACTGTTCAGCCTCTTTTTGAGAAATATACTGGATTGAAGGAAATTCTGAAACAGCCTGACTCATAACCGGTTGAATCGCTTCATGTTCTAAAATAGCTAATATCATTAAAAAAATAAAAACTAAACAAAACGCAAGCTTCCCAACAAATTGTCTCATATTTGTCACTTACTTTCTTTATAGATATTATTAGTATTTAGTTATCTTTCAAATCTATTCTCCAATCTAAAAAAGCCTAAAGATTATTTCTCTAGGCTTTTTGCTTAATCATATTTATAAAATAGCGATGAAAACTTGTATCTTTTGTTAACTCTGGATGAAATGAAGTTGCTAACATTTGCTTTTGTTGACAAGCTACAATATGATCATTGACTTCTAATAAAATGTCAACATCAGATTTTACCTGAGTAACATATGGCGCTCGAATAAAAACTAAAGGGATTTTATTCGAAGAAATCTTTTCTATCTCAACTTCTGTTGTAAAGCTTCCTAATTGTCTTCCATACGCGTTTCGCTCAACAGTAATATCCATGACTCCAAGATGAACGGTCGGGTCATTTTCTAAAGATTTAGCCAATAAAATCATTCCCGCACATGTTCCCCACACAGGCATTCCATTTAGTATTCGCTCCTTTAATGGTTGTAATAAGTTAAAATCTCTTAATAACCGTCCAATAGCCGTACTTTCTCCACCTGGAATAATTAAGCCATCGATTTCATTAAGTTCATCAAGGTATTTAACTTCCTGAGCACATACATCTGGGATTTGATTTAATAACTCGAGATGCTCAGCAACAGCCCCTTGAATTGCTAATACTCCTACCTTTATCATCTTACCATCCTCGTTTTGCATATTGCTCATGTTCTGGTAATTGACGAACATCAATTCCACTCATTGCTTCTCCTAAACCTTCTGAAACCTCTGCAATCACTTTAGGATCATTATAGTAGGTTGTTGCTTTCACAATTGCCTCTGCACGTTTTTGTGGATTATCAGATTTAAAAATCCCAGACCCGACAAAGACACCGTCACACCCTAATTGCATCATTAACGCTGCATCGGCAGGTGTCGCGATTCCTCCTGCTGCAAAGTTTACAACTGGTAACTTTCCATGTTCATGAACGTAGCAAACTAAATCATATGGTGCTCCCATATTTTTAGCAATCGTCATTAATTCTTGCTTACTAGCTGCTTGAATTTCACGAATTTCTTTATTCATTGTACGCATATGACGAACCGCTTCAACAACATTTCCTGTCCCAGCCTCACCTTTTGTACGAATCATTGACGCACCTTCCCCAATACGTCGTAATGCTTCTCCTAAGTTTTTAGCTCCACAAACAAATGGAACATCGAATTCAGTTTTATCAATATGGAATTCATCATCTGCTGGTGTTAAAACTTCACTTTCATCAATATAGTCAATTTCTAACGCTTCTAAAATTTGCGCCTCAACCAAATGGCCAATACGTACTTTCGCCATAACAGGAATACTAACTGCTTCCTGAATTTCACGAATCATTTTAGGATCTGACATTCGTGCAACTCCACCTTGTTTACGAATATCAGATGGAACACGTTCTAAAGCCATAACAGCCACTGCTCCTGCTGCCTCAGCAATTTTTGCTTCTTCAACATTTACAACATCCATGATAACTCCACCCTTTAACATCTGAGCCAAGTTTTTATTTAATTGATAACGATCATTCATTTTTCAAACCCCTTTACATTATGTTTACTATCTCCTATAATAACTGTATCGAAACAATTTCGAATAACGTTAGATAGTTCACTTAATTTATACCAATTTTATCCTATTAGTGTCAATATAAAATAAAAAGGAATGATAACAATGTTCCCTGTACCGATACACTTAGATAAAAATAATGCTAATCCAATGTATATGCAATTAGCTAATCAAATAACTCAAATGATTCATCAAAAACAACTAGTTGCCAATACTCCACTCCCTTCAATTAGAAAACTGGCTTCTCACTTAGGCGTTAATACAGTTACGATCGTCTCTGCCTATAAACAGTTAGAAACGAACGGTCTAGTTCAGGCTAAAAAGGGAAGTGGCTACTTCATCATTGAAAAAGCACCCAAAACTTCAACTCATGTTCTAGATATACCAATGAAACAAATGACTCAGCAACAGATTCATTTACGTGCAAATGAAATTAACTTTGCAAGCGCCACCCCAGATCCAAGTATCTTCCCTATTACTGCTTTTAAAAATTATTTAAATATTGTTTTAGATCGTGATCAAGGTTATGCCTTTGGGTATCATGAAAGTAATGGATATGAACCATTACGAGAAAGCTTAAGTCATTACATGAAACGCCATCATATTATTAATATTGCTCCTGAATATATTCAGATTGTATCTGGAGCGCAACAAGGAATTGATATCATCGGGAAAGTGTTATTAAATTCTGGTGATACTATTATCGTTGAAAATCCAACCTATACAGGAGCCCTTGCTGCTTTTAAATCACGAGGTGTTCTAATCAAAGAAGTCTCTCTTGAACAGGATGGATTAAATCTTGAAGAACTGGAACACCTTCTTCAAACACATCATCCTAAATTACTCTACCTGATGAGTAAGTTTCAAAATCCATCGACTATTTCCTACTCTGAAGAAAAGCTTAGACGAATTATTAAACTAGCTGAACAATATGATTTCTATATTGTTGAAGATGATTCAATGGCTGAAATCTGCTATGATTCATCTATAGCTAAACCCAACTTTATATCACTTGATACTTATCATCGAGTAGTTTATATTAAAAGCTTTTCTAAACTCATGATGCCCGGCCTTCGAATTGGATTTATCGCAGTTCCACCTCAATTATCCACATTGATTATGAATGCTAAACATCATACCGACATTTCATCATCTGGTTTAATTCAGAGAACTGTTGATTTATATTTACGCGAGGGAGATTGGGATCAACACATTGAACAAATGAAAGCAATTTACAAAAGAAAATATACACTTATGTTAAACGGTTTAAATTCATTAAAAAAATATGGGATTAGTTTTTTAGAACCAAATGGTGGCTTACATTTTTGGATCAAATTACCTTCTTATATTCAATCAAAAGATTTTTGTAAAGCCTGTCAAAGGCAATCTTTATTAATTATGCCAGGCTCTATTTTCAACGCTAGTCAAGACACTTCAACCGAACAGTATATTCGTTTAAGTTTTGCTGCCTGTAGTGAAGAACAGATTGTGCAAGGAATATCTATCTTGGAGCAGATTCTTGATTCATTCAATTTACCTAAAAAGATGACAATTCTTCCTCTAATATAATTTCTTATAAAGTGATGACACTTTTCTTTATTGACAACACATTAAATTATTGTAATAACAAAAAACAGATACTTTTATTACAATAATTGGATTTATCATCAACATATCTCATTCGTTTCGTGTTAATATATAAGAAAAACACTATGAGGTATAGTTATGAATCAAATTACACTTGAAAATATTATGTTAATCTGTCAAAAATGTTTTTCCTACCTAGATGCTAGAATAGATGATCACCCGTCTCAAGTAGCCTATTTATATTGGCGATTACTAGATAATAGAGGGACTTATTCTAAAAAAGAATTATATGATCTAGTTACCATTGCTTTACTTCATGACATTGGTTCTTATAAAACCAAAGATTTTGATAAATTTCTAAATATTGATTCACCTTCATATGATCATGCTATTTATGGAGCATTATTCATTAAACATTTTTCCCCCATCTCGCATTTATCTGATATAATTTTATATCATCATTCAGATTACGAGAGCTACGAATCTCCATATAAACCTGAAACATCCCTTCTTTATTTTATCGATCGAATGAGTATTTTCTTTAATTATAGCTGGCAAATTGAAGATTTCTTTCTCTCACTAAATACAGAAATCGATAGTCAATTCATTTCAGAATTTCACGAAATTAATCGAAAGGAAAACTTAATAGACAATATTCAAACAGGTTATTTTAAACAATTGCTTCGTAATTTTTTTGCTAAGTCAATTCAATCACCCGAAAATGCCATTAAATATTTATCTATGATTAGTTATACGATTGATTTACGTAGTGAGTGTACGGTCTTACATACGATTATGGTATCAGCTATTTCAAATTTTTTAGCCCAAAAGATGAATTATAATCATAGTATGGTTCAAAAAATTTCATTAGCAGCAATGCTTCATGATATTGGAAAGATTTCTACACCAATTAATATTCTCGAGAAACCAGGAAAGTTAACTAATGAAGAAATGGAGATTATGCGAGAACACGTTACTATTACGTACGAAATTTTAGAAAATTTAGGAAGCCGAGACGTTCAAGAATATGCGTCTTATCATCATGAAAAATTAGATGGGACAGGCTATCCTTTTGGTTTAAAAAAAGACCAACTATCTATTCCAGCTAGAATCATTATTGTTGCTGATATTATGGGAGCATTAATGGCCGCTAGAAGTTATAAAGAAAGCTTCCCAAAGGATAGAATTATTAATATATTATCTGAATTAGCAGCTCAATCACAGATTGATCAATCGTTAGTCGATCTTGTAATTAATGAATATGACGATATTTGTCAACATCTCTCATCTCTGTCTAATCCATATCACAAATTCAAAAATGAGTATATGAGCATAGTTACAAAGATGTCTGCATAAAAAAATTCCCGGAGAATTATTTCCCGGGAATTTTTTTTTAAAATAACTTACTTAATTCAAAAATTTTATTGTCATCATATAATTTAAATTTTAATGGTGTAATCGTAATATAACCATTCTTAATCGATTTAACATCAGTCTCTTCGGGTTGATCAATATCAATTAATGGACCTGATAAACGATGTCCCCCTTGCTCTTCGACATAACACTCATCATAACGACTAATTCCAACAGTTGTAACTTTGATCCCTTTAGGTTCTTCTAATGAGGGAAAATTAATATTAATTGTCGTATCTGTTAATAATGTTTGTGATAATAACTTTTCAAAAATGACTGGAAAATGTGACTTCACAATATCAAAATTTGAGTTGGTTGTTGAAATTGCCATGGCAGGATAACCACATAAATTAGCTTCAATAGCACCTGAGACCGTTCCAGAATATAAAACATCTGTCCCCACATTTCGCTCATCATTAATTCCTGATAAAATTAAATCAGGCTTTATTTTTAAATGTGCTAAAGCATACTTTACACAATCAGCAGGCGTACCATCTACACCAATCGCTAAAGTAGCTCCTTTAATCGAATCAGGATAAGACTTTAATGGGCGACGCATTGTGATTCCATGACCAACAGCACTATTATTAGTATGTGGAGCTACAATATAAACCTCACCATAATTAGAAGCAATTTGTGCTAATGTATGAATTCCTGGAGCTTTAATACCATCATCATTTGTAATTAAAATCTTCATTTTATCATTCCTTAATGTTTTTTTGCCAATTCATCTAAGTCTTGAATCATTTGATCAATCATATCCCAACTATTTACACGAGCACCAGCGGCTTGAACATGGCCACCTCCACCATATTTTTTTGCAACCTCATTTACAGCAGCTCCACTCGAACGTAAATTTACTCGAATATCATTATTTTCTTTATCTTCTACAAAGAATGCCCAAATTTTTATTCCCTCAATATTCGCTAGTGTATTAACTTGTGAAGAAGCTGAATTTTCATCTATATTAAGTTCTCTTAATTTTTCATCTGTTAATTTAAGATAACCAACACCCTTATCTGTTTCTTCAAAGTTTAATAAAGCATACCCTTTAAAACGTACCATCGACTTAGATTGTGTGTACATATTTGAATATAAGTCAATCATATCAAAATCATATTTTAATAGTTGTGCTGCATAACGTAAAGTTTGCTCACTTACTCCACGGAATAAGAAGCGCCCTGTATCCGAAACAATTCCATTAAATAGGCAACGTGCCCCATTATCATTAATTTCTAAATTATTTTCAATTAATAAGCTTGTAATCATCTCACAAGTTGATGTATATGATGTATCAATCCATTCAATATCTGCATATTCATCTGAGAATGGATGATGGTCAATCTTAATCTTAAATGCTCCTAACTTCCAACGTTCATCTGAAATGCGTGCTGCATTTGATGTATCAGTAATAATAACTAATGAACCCTCATAAACTGAATCTTCAATCTTATCTGTTGTCCCTACATATTTTAGGTAATCTAATTCTTCACCAACTACATATACCTTTTTTTCTGGAAAACTTGTGCGAATTAATTCCGCTAATCCAAATGATGAACCATATGCATCTCCATCAGGAATAACATGACGATGAATAATAATTGTATCAAATTCTTCAATTTTCTTAATAATTTGTTGTTGAATTGTCATAGTTTTAATCCTCCTTATTTTAAATTATAAAGAAAAATAGAGGTAGAAGTCCACCTCTATTTTGTGCATTAAAAATAGTAATTATTTCAAAGAGTTAACAGCTTCTTGAATCGCTTGTTCTGGAGATACTCCACTTAATACAACCGCTTCAACAGCTTTTTCAGCTGCTGTACGAACATTGTATGAAGAATATGTATCTTTGAAGAATGAAGGATCATAGAAGTAATAATCAGCTTGTTCTGGTCCAACTACTTTTGTTTGATCATTAGATTCAGCTACGTATTTTTGATATGCATCAGAAGCAATAACTGATTCACGAATTGGTAAATAAGAAGTTGCTGTTGCAAATGCTAAGTTTCCTTCATATGAAGATAAGAATTTAGCAAACTCATATGCTGCATAAACCTCTTCTTGTGATTTATTTTGATTGAAAACAACAACATTTGTACCTTGTTGGATAACCGCACCTGTTTCTTTAGAGATTTGAGGAATTGGAGCAATACCAACTTCAAAGTCAGCTGTTGCAATATGTGAGTATCCAGCAGATGATCCAGTGTACATATAAAGCAATTCACTCATGAATGGTCCTGAAAGATATTTATCTTCACCTGGTAAACGCCAGTAACCAGCATCAGCATTACGTTTTAATAACTCTAAAGCTTCAATCGCGTATTTAGCTCCATCTTCAGCGAATAAGATGTCTCCATTAGAGTTTGTATACTGTCCACCGAATTGTTGTACCATTGTAATGAAGTAGTTTGCTGGTGCATCAATACCAAATGCAGTTTTTCCAGTTAATTCTTTGATTTTAGCAGAAACTTCTTCTACCTCATCCCAAGTTGTTGGTACTGTTAAGTTATTTTGATCAAAGAATGTTTTATTGTAGTATAGAACTTCTGTTGATTTATTGAATGGTAAAGAGTAGAACTTTCCACCTTCATATTGGCTATTTTCATCACGATAAGATTTAATGATATCATCAAAATCATTAATTCCAACTTCTTCATTTAAGATATAAGGATCTAATTCTACTACATTTCCTGATTGTAAATACTCAGCAACCCAGTCAGGATATGCTTGAGCAATAGCTGGAGCTGAACCTGATTTTAAAGCAGCTGTTGTTTTCGTTTTTAAATCTGTGTATTGACCTTGATATACAGGTTTAACAGTAATTCCTTTATCAGCCCCAATTGTTGTATTGAACTGATTTACTAACGCATCAACAGCTTCTTGATTTGTTCCTGCCATAGCATGCCAAAATTCGATTGTTACAGGACTTTCAATTGTTGTTACAATCTCAGTTGATGATGGTGCCTGTTCTTTTTTATCACTTGAACAAGCTGCTAATGTTGTTACACCAGCAACAAGTGATAAAGATGTCATTAATTTCTTCACTTTTTAGTCCTCCTATTCAATTAGCATTGAATTATGTATGTATAAAAGGATTATTTCCTTTAATACCCGCTATTAGCTCTTTTTTTCTTAGCATATCATTACCCTTTTAATCCTCCACGAGTAACTCCACTAATGATATATTTCTGTAAGAATAAATAAATGATGACAACTGGAATAATGATAATTGTCGCTGCTGCCATTTGTAAATGAACTTGTGAACCAGATTCATTCGTAAAGTGAGTTAATCCAATAGTTAAGACACGCATTTTATCATTATTTGTAATTAATAATGGCCATAAGAATGCATTCCAACTTGCAATGAAGTTTAAAATTGCAATTGTTACAATCGCACTAATGGTATTTGGAATCATGATTTTCCATAAGTATTTCCAATCACTACATCCATCAATCTTCGCTGCTTTATATAGCTGTTCTGGAATTTGCATAAAATATTGTCTTAATAAGAAGATATAAAAGACATTTGCAATATAAGGAATAATTAATCCTTGGAACGTATCAATCCATCCAAAAGCTGATACCGTTTGATAGTTTTGAATAATTAACATTTCACCTGGTACCATCATTGTTGCTAACAATAACGTAAAGATTGTATTACTTCCATAGAATTTATAACGAGTAAATGCAAAAGCTGCAAAGATCGTAACAAATAATGTTAAAACTGTATTTCCAACAGCTGAAATAACTGTATTTTTGAAATAAATATCAAATGGAGCCATCTCCATTGCTATTTTATAGTTTTCAAACTGAGCCACATTTGGTAATAACTTTGGTGGCACAGCGATTGATTCTGAATAAGTTTTTAAAGACGTTAAAATCATGAAAATAAATGGGAAAAGCATAATAATTGCTCCAAGTGATAGCGCAACGTAAATTAACACTTTAGCCCATACTGATGTAACCTTTTTTGTATTACTTTCCATTGAGCACACTCCCTATTTATAATGAACTAATTTTTTACTTACTAACATCTGAATTCCTGTGATAATTAAAATAATCACAAATAAGATGATAGATGCAGCGGCTGCTTTATGAACTTGAGATGATCCGTAGAACATGTCATAAATGTAATATACAACGGTCATACAGCTGTTAGCAGGTCCTGGCTTCCCACCGAATAAAGCGAATACTTCATTGTAAACTTTAAAACTTCCGATAACTGATGTAATCGTTAAGAAGAATACTGTTGGTGATAATAAAGGTAAGGTAATACGAGTGAACACTTTCCATTTTGGTGTCCCATCGATTTGAGCCGCTTTATAATATTGTGGATCGATATTTTGTAAACCTGATAGGAAAATAACGATTTTAAATGCTAGTCCACTCCAAATATTAAAGATAATTAATGCCCAAATCGCCATGTTTGGATCATTTAGCCATTGAATAGGCTCTATACCAAACATACTTAAAAATTGATTAATATAACCAAAATCACTATGGAATAGCCAACTCCATACAATCCCAATTGCAATTACTGATGTGACATAAGGTAAGAAATAAATCGCTTGGAAGAACTTACTTGCCTTAATCCCAGAATTTAATAATAAAGCAATAGCCAATGCAATAACCATTGATACTGGTACGGCAATAACAACAATTAAAAAAGTATTCAATAATGCTTTTTGGAAGTTTGGATCAGATAATACAAACTTGAAGGTTGATAATCCGAATCCAGTTCCTTCATCTGTATAATAGTTATATTTTTCATAGAATCCCATACGGAATGACATTATTAATGGATAAACTACGAAAATCAAAGTAATGACTAAAGTTGGTAATAAATATAAATACCCTAAGAAATTTTGTTTAATCGTAGTTTTAGTCGCATTTGATAGATTGGTTTTATTTTTCATAATTTCCACCTACCCTAAACGATGACCTGAAGTTGTATCAAATACATGGATTGCTTGTGGTTTCACAGTTAATTTTACAACATCTGAAACATTAACTTCATTATCAGAATCAATTAAGCAACGGACACTTTGTCCCTCGATGTCAACTGTCATTAACTTATCGCGTCCAATAACTTCTACCATTTTCACTGTTGCATTAATTCCTTCTTCTTGTGATAGGCGCCATGATTCTGGACGAACTCCGACAACTACATCTCCATTAGCTACTTCAGCGTCTCCTAAGATTGACGATCCAATGAATACCTTTCCATTTTCAACTTTTCCATTCATGAATCCCATAGGTGGTGTTCCCATAAACGATGCCACGAATTGGTTAGCTGGTTTACGATACATTTCTTGTGGAGCTTCTTTTTGCTGTAATACTCCATCTTTCATTAAAACAATGGCATCTGTAATACTCATTGCTTCTTCTTGATCGTGTGTTACGAAGATAGTCGTGATTCCTGTTTCTTGTTGGATACGACGAATTTCTTCACGTGTTTCTAAACGTAAGCGAGCATCTAAGTTAGATAATGGCTCATCTAATAGTAAAACGCGTGGTTTTTTTGCAATAGCACGAGCAATAGCAACACGTTGTTGTTGTCCACCAGATAACTCTCCTGGCTTACGATCCATTAAATGTCCGATTTGTACTAAATCAGCCATTTCCTGTGCAATCTTTAATGCTTCAGCTTTAGGAACTTTGGCATTCTCTAATGGGAACATAATATTTTGACGTACTGTCATGTGTGGATATAAAGCATAGTTTTGGAATACTAAACCAATTCCACGTTTTTCAGCTGGTAAATCTGTAACATCTTCATCACCAAAATAAATACGACCACTTGTTGGTTTTTCTAATCCCGCGATCATATAAAGTGTTGTAGATTTCCCACACCCAGATGGTCCTAAAAGTCCTGCCAGTGTACCATCTTCAATTGTAACATTCAAATTGTTAACTGCTGTAAAATCGCCAAAGCTTTTCGTAATGCCCTCTAATCTTACTTCCATCGAACTAACCTCCAAAAATTATGCATCCTTTTACGACTCATTTTATAGGGATACGTTTAAAATTTTATTGTTTTTTTGCATGATAGATTTTTTTGCATTCATTTAGTATTCTAAAGAATAATGTTAGTTTAAGTCAATGAAATTCCGGTGAAAAATTAAGATATTCATCAACTCCTGTCGAATTCTGTTAACTAATACCACTTTCTCTTACAATTATGTCCAATATCTCGATTATTATGAGGTTAGCAAAAAATTTTATTAACTCTTTTTCAAGACTCACACTTTCGCCTAAAAGTAATAGGATATCTTAGACCGAGAATTAATAATTCGGCGATAAGGAGGTTTCCTATGAAAAGTTTTAAACGCTTGTTTACATTTTTTAGTTTAGTGTTTTTATTCACTGGTGTTCTAGTTGGGTGTCAGCAATCATCGGAAGAATTAACAAAAATAAAAGTAGCCGAAGTCACTCATTCTGTTTTCTATGCTCCACATTATGTCGCTATTAGCGAAGGATTCTTCGAAGAAGAAGGACTTGAAATTGAATTAATCAATGCTGGCGGGGCAGATAAAGCAATGGCAGCTCTAATTTCTGGTGAAGTACAAGTTGGATTTATGGGGCCTGAAGCTACTATTTATGTTTATAATGAAGGCGGAAAAGATCAACCGATTAACTTTGCTCAAGTGACTCAGCGAGACGGTAGTTTCCTAGTTTCCAAAAATCCAAATCCTGATTTTAAATTTAGTGATTTATCCGGTTCTGAAATTATCGGTGGACGTAAAGGTGGCGTTCCCGAAATGACACTTGAATATGTGCTTAAAGCAAACGGTCTTGATGCACGTCCGGATGATGAAACGGCAGAAGTCAATGTTCGTACAGATATTTCATTTGATGCTATGGCAGGTGCATTTACAGGTCTTGATGCTGAATACGTTACTTTATTTGAACCATTAGCTACAACAATGGAGCAACAAGGTAAAGGTTATATCGTTGCTTCAATCGGTGAACAAACTGATAACATTCCTTACACTTGCTATAGTGCAACTACGTCTTATATCGAGGCAAACTGCGACACAATCCAGGCTTTTACTAACGCTATTTATAAAGGTCAACAATGGGTAGCCTCTCATACAAGTGAAGAAATCGCCGAATCAATTCATGAATTTTTCCCTGATATGGAACTAAAAGATTTGGTCACTGTAGTTGAACGTTATCGTTCAATTGACGCTTGGGCTGAGGATCCTGTTTTAGCAGAAGAGAGTCTTAATAACTTAATGGACATTATGCAACTTGCAGGACAATTAGATAATCGTGCACCTTATGAAGCAATCGTGGATACGAGCTACGCTGAAAATGCTATTGCCAACATAAAATAATAATTTAGTAAAAGATTTAGTTCTTACTATACAGAGCTAAATCTTTTTATTTTACCGGCATTAGGTACAGTTTCTTAGTAGATTAATATTATATAGTATGACATATACGCAAAATGGAGGTGGCTTTATATGTCAACGATATTGGATATGAATCATGTGTATAAGGATTTTTATTCATTAGATGAAGAACGACAAATTCTTAAAGATATTAATTTCTCTGTGGAAGAAGGAGAAATCTTAGTTTTACTTGGACCTTCAGGATGCGGGAAATCAACGATCTTAAATATCATTTCTGGTTTACTTGAACCAACTCAAGGTTCAGTTGATACTCATGGGAAAAAAATCGGATATATGTTTCAAAAGGATCATTTATTCGAATGGCGGACTATCATGAAAAACATCACATTAGGACTTGAAATTCAACATAAATTAACCAATGAAGCACAGGAAGAAATTAAACGACTATTAGAGATTTATGACTTATGGGATTTTAGAAACAACTTTCCAAGAGAACTTTCGGGAGGAATGAAGCAGCGGGTTGCTTTAATTCGGACACTTGCGTTAAATCCAGATATCCTACTGTTAGATGAGTCATTTTCTGGTCTGGATTATCAGACACGTCTAATTGTGACCGATGATATTTATAAAATTATTAAAAATGAAAATAAAACAGCAATCTTAGTGACACATGATATTTCAGAAGCCATTTCTTTAGCCGATACAGTTGCTGTTCTAAGTCATCGTCCAACAACGATACAAAGCGTCCACAAAATTACTTTAACCCTTGAAGGGGATAAAACACCTTTAACAGCAAGATTAGCTCCTGAATTTAAAGATTACTTCGACTTGTTCTGGAAGGAGTTGCAAAATGATGAAGAAAGAATTTAAAGGATCTCCTGGATATCTTAATTATTTAAAAGGAATAAAAAAAGAAGCGTGGCACATTCACTTGCTTCAAGTCTTATTTTGTATTGGTTTTTTAATCTTATGGGAGCTTTTAGCGAGCTACGGATTTATCGATGACTTCTTTTTTAGTAAACCATCAGCTATTTGGAACTTACTAATTAAGTATATCGAGAATGGAGAAATCTTTAGACACTTAGGAATCTCATTATATGAAACACTCGTTGGATTAATAATAGGGACACTTGGTGGACTATTTATTGCCATTTGTCTCTGGTGGTCTGACAAATTAGCAAAGGTTCTTGATCCATTTCTCGTTGTCTTAAACGCTCTTCCTAAAACTGCTCTTGCTCCTATTCTAATTGTTTGGGTTGGGGCCAGTGTAAAAGGGATTGTTGTGATTGCCGTAATTACTTCAATTACAGTTACCATTATGTCTGCTTATAATTACTTTACAACTGTTGACGAAGAAAAGATCAGACTAATGAAAAGTTTTGGTGCAAACAAGTGGCAAATTCTCACTAAACTCGTTCTTCCTGCTAACGGAATCAATATGATTAATCTTCTTAAAATTAACATTGGGATGACTTGGGTTGGGGTGATTGTTGGGGAATTTATTGCCTCACGTGCCGGAATTGGTTACTTAATTGTTTATGGTGGACAAGTCTTCAAACTTGATATCGTTATGATGGGAGTATTCGTTTTAGCTATCTTTACACTCATTATGTACCAAGGTGTTAGTATGCTAGAAAACTATTTAAGAAAAAAACAAAGTGCTAAAAAATAATTAAAAGGGTGATTCAGTATAGAGAATCACCCTTTTAATTAACGAACTTAAAATCACTAGTTAAAGGCTTTTAATTTAACAACAGTAGAATCCGTTCCGAATGTTGATAAGTTATATAAAAACAAGGCACGATCAAAATCATGTTCACGAATATACTCGTATGGATTCATATTAAAGTATCTTAAATCAATAAGATGGATTTCTTCAAAGTTCATCGCTAGAAATGGAACAAAGTTGTGAGCATATGAATCTTTAAAAACAATGAGTTTCTTTCCATTTTTCATACTACTTTTTACAATAGTCAATGGATGATTGCCATTGATAAACATTGAATACTTATCTTTTTGGTTTAAGTAATCATAATTGTACAATCCATCCAAAGCTTCATTTTGAGCATCCCAAGTAACCGAGAACTCAACTTCATCGTTTGGAATATAAAGCTGAATTGCATCCGGTTTTAAATGATGATTATTAGCTTTTGAGTAATATGTTCCGTAAAACTCAGTTGATACTGTTTCAACTCGATAATCTAAATAAGGGGTCATTCCCCACTCATTCATGAGTTGTTGATACACATAATAAGCACCTAGGGTGGTCCAATGATGATCAGTTTTATAATAGATATACTCATTTCTATGCTCATTTAACACATTATATGCATTCATAAAGTCAATGGTTAACTCATTTTTTGCGGTTTCTAACATCCTAGCTTGATCAAACGTTGGGGCAAATAACGGAAGCTTATCCTCATATATTTTCACAGCAGTAGGAACTAAAAGAGCCGTTGTGTTTAAGTTAGGCATCTTATCATGAAAGATATTAATCGCTTGTAAATTCTTTTCAAAGTATGAACCCTCCTGCTTAAAAACTTCTAATAAATAACCATCCTTCCCAAAGTAAACCCCATTATTCTCACCCTTTTGTAATAAACGTTCCATATCAGACTTTAGTCCAACCCACTCATCCTTCATGACAAATTGATCAGTCATATACTTATCAAACTTCTGTGTATAGCTTCCCGATAATAAACTTTCAAAAGAAAACTGTGGGAACTGTTGAAGTGGGCGATTTTCAGTTTCAGAAATCTCACGATCTTTATCAACCACGTTTGCGATTGATAAACCAAAAATAAAGATTAAAAATATGCTAATCATAACTTTATTTTTTATAGCTTCCATCTCACCTACCTCCTTTAAAACCTAAAATATAAAAATGGATTATACGATGAATCTACTAAATATGCTGTGGAAAGAGTTAAAATTAAGAGACACGCCACTGGAATAATAATTAATTCAATAATGAGGGAATATTTAGATTGAATTAATTTATGATAAATCACTTTTAATAATGGGGTTGAAGCAATAACTAAAATAAGCAATAAAATTGCATTTGAAGTTAAATAGTGAAGAGTCATTTGATTATACAGTGCGACATCTTCTAGGCTAAACATGACCTTAAAATAGGCTTTTAAGTGTGTAAAGTTATCAAATGCAAATAACCCCCAACCGACAAGTAATAAAAATAACGTATAAATATGTCGGATGATTGTTGGAAACTGATTTAACCACTTCATTAAAAAGGCTTTTTCAAGCGTAATGATCACACCAAAGTAAAGTCCCCATAAAACAAAATTCCAACTTGCGCCATGCCATAATCCAGTTAAAAACCAAACAACAAAGACATTAAAATAAGTGCGACATTTCCCTTTTCGATTTCCACCTAATGGGATATAAACATAATCTCTAAACCATGTACCAAGGGAAATATGCCAACGACGCCAAAACTCAGTAATACTTTGTGAAATATACGGATAATTAAAATTTTCTAACAGTTCAAATCCAAACATCTTTCCAAGTCCAATAGCCATATCTGAATAGCCACTAAAATCGAAATAAATTTGAAGTCCAAAGGCAATCACACCAAGCCACGACGTTAAAACTGAAAGATTTGAGGTCTCTGTTGATGAAATTTGATCCCACAACAAACCAATATTATTTGCTAACAAAACCTTCTTTCCAAGTCCAATGATAAATCGTTGAACCCCATCAGCAAATCGGGCTTGAGTCTCTACTCGATTGTTTAATTGATCGGCAACAGTCTGATATCGAACAATCGGTCCTGCAATTAACTGTGGAAACATAGTCACATAGGCGCCTAAGCTAATAATATTTCGCTGCGCTGGTGCATCCTTTCTAAAAATATCGATAGTATACGACATTGTCTGAAATGTATAAAAGGAAATTCCAATTGGTAGAGCAATAGAAGGAATATTAAACTGTGCCCCTAATAATTGATTAATATTAGAAATAATAAAGCCTGAGTATTTAAAAAACATAAGCAATCCTAAGTTAATAAATACTGATGATAAAACAACCCGCTTTGCTTTCTTTGGTTGATCAGCATAATATTCAACCAATAATCCATGAATAAAGTCCACCACCGTAGAAAATAACATTAATAAAATATAGATAGGTTCTCCCCAAGCATAAAAGATGAGGCTCACTATTAATAAAATAAAATTACGACAGTTACGTGGAACAATAAAGTATAAGACTAATGTTAAAGGTAAAAAAACAAATAAGAAAACTAAACTACTAAAAACCAATGATTCTCATCTCCTCTCCTATTATATAAAAAGAAGATTGAGCAAAACCCAATCTACTTTTCTTTATTTATTATTTTACTTGCTCTTCGAAAACCTTAACAATTTCTTCCACTTGTTCACTTGTTACGTATAACACATAATTTCCTTGAGTTTGAATCTTATTTGCTTTTACTAACTCATATTGATCTGGTAAATAACGAGACCACATTGCATCTTGATCTGATAAAACTTTTTCATATGAAGCCTTAATATTTTCAACTGACTCAGCATCTTTAGCTTCTGCAACAATGATTAATTCAGACTTAACATTCATCATAGGCTGTAAAATATATCCTGACTTAATATCTTCTGAATTAAAAATTCCTTCATACATTAACATTTCTTCTTCATTTGTCATGTCAGTTAAATGATATCCAGATAATACCCCATCTTCTAAAGGTGTATCATAAGCTTTTGATAATGTTTCTTGAATTTTTGTTATGATTTGTTTTGGTGACGTTTCACCTGTTTCTCCACCTTGTTCTGAACCTTTACTACATCCAACAGCTAAAACTGTAATTAATAAAGTCATCATTAATAATTTAATCTTCTTCATTTTAACTTCCTCCATTATTTAGTTCGTTTTTACTTAGGTACTTCTCTTCGTTTACATTAAATTAGACGACTGTCTTATGTATATTGTTCCATAATTTCATAAAATAATTAAATTTATGATTAAATAATAACTTAAAACTTCTAGCTATGTTAAAAATATGAAGTATAAAAGAGACTCCTTCATGAACAATTAGAGTCTCTTCCTGATGAGATTATTAAATTTGATAGGTCTTTAAAGCCTGGGCTAACCTAATAGGGCTAACACTTTGTTCATCCCCATCGACATAATATTCATAATTTTTAAAAAGCCTTAATAGATTAAAAAATAAATCTAAATCATCATCCAAGACATAAGTCGAATATAATTCACCATTAACTTTCACAGTAATTCTTTGGCGAACTAGATGTGTAATTTTAGCATCAGCAACCTCATAATATAGCTCAATTGTTTCAAACTGTTCCGGTAAGCTTTTAAGGAAACCAATTAATTTCAAGGCATCTTCATCATAAGGTTGTGATTCATTCGAATTAATGACAATAGTATATCTAATTAAAACTGGCTTTTTTAGCTGACCATTATTAAATTCGATAATGTTAAGTGTTTCAGTTTTTAACATATTATCCCCCCCTTAATTTCTGACGATGCACAATCAATCATAGGCACTACCTCAAAAATTATATGTTCGATGATTTTCAGATATGCTTACATATTTGTTTAGAAAGTTGTCTTGCAGATTTTAAAACGAGGGAAATTCCAGTTCCGGGATGTGTACAATCACCTACAAAATATAATCGCTTTAAATCATCACTTTGATGGTGGGGTCTAAAGTAATTCGTTTGGGTTAAATCATGACTCAATCCAAATGCAATCCCTTCATAACAATTAAAGTGTGTGGCTAAATCTACTGGGGTTAAGTATTTTTCTACTTCTACTAACTCGTTAAAATGTTCAATCTTTGTTACCTGAGCTAAAGCTTTATAAATTTGTTCTTTTAATAACAAGATAGTCTGCTCATTCCACTCAACATTTTGTGCCTTTAAGTTAGGCACTCGAATAATAACATTAATCACCTCACCATTAGTTGGAGCCATCCCTTCATCCATACGACTTGGAACATAAAAATAAAAAGAGGATTCTTTTGGTAACTTTCCATCAAAAGCAGATTGGATATTTTCTTTAAATGCTTGATTAATATAAATATTATGAATATTTAACATGGGAAGCTTTTGTTTAAGTCCTAAGTATAAGATAAAAGCAGAACATGATAAATGATATTCTTTTGGACGTATAATTGACTGTAATTCATGCATCACATAAGGTACCTGTGCATTGGCAATAATATAATCTCCTTTATCAATTCGATCAGATAACTGTATACCCAAAACACATTTATCTTCAATTACTAAACTTTCAACAAGTGAATTCGTATGAATAATTCCTCCCCACTCTTTAATCAGTTGCTCCATGACTTCCACAAGACGATACATCCCTCCCTTTAAATGCGGTAATCCATAAAATTGTGACACACCTGGTAATAAAGTATAAATACTTGAACAATCATAGGGCGACATTCCAATATACATTGTTTGAAAGCAGATATACTCTTTTAATTTTTCATCCTTAATAAATTTAGAAACATAATCATAAACATTACTCAATGGTTCTAACTTAAAAATTTCTTTTAAATGTTTAAATGTAAAAAATGATGAAGCTTGATCACACGATTGACTTAAAAACGCTTGATTAGCAAGTTGATATTTCTCATAAATATCACTCATTAATTGAAAATAGCCTACTGCATCTTTAGTAGAAATAGATTCTAATTGCCTATTTAATTTAATTAAATCAGTAGAAAAATCATAATAGGTTCCATCTTTAAAAAAGGTATAATATAGCGATTTAGGATAGCTTATTTCTATATAGTCTTCTAATCTCAATCCTAACTCTTCAAAAAGCAAATAAAACTCTTGAGGCATCATAGAAATCGTGGCGGTTAAATCAAATGTATATCCCTTTTCCTGAATACGATTAACTCTTCCTCCTACCTTATCTTCTTTTTCATATATAACTACTTCATATCCAGCATTTAATAATCTCAAAGCAGTGGCTAATCCTCCAATCCCTGCCCCAATAATAATGACTTTTTCCTTCATTAAAATCACATCCTATTTTTATTAGCAACAAACACCCATTAATATATCCCTAAGCAAAAAAGGTAATACATCGGAATCCAATGTATTACCTTTTTAAAATTAATATTTTTGACGATCACGTAATGCTTTTTCAATTTGACGATTAGCATCTTTTGCTTTTAAATCTTGGCGCTTATCATAATTTTTCTTACCTTTAGCAATCCCGAATAATAGCTTCGCATAACCATCTTTAATGTATAACTTTAATGGGATTAAAGAGTATCCTCCCATTTTTTGAACTCCAATTAAACGAGCAATTTCACGTTTATGAAGTAATAACTTTCTTGTACGAAGTGGATCGTGATTAAATCTATTTCCTTGCTCATAATGAGAAATATGCATATTGTGAACAAAAGCCTCATTACGCTCAATTCGAACGAATGAATCACGTAAATTAACTTTCCCCGCGCGAATTGACTTAATCTCTGTTCCCTGAAGAACTAATCCCGCTTCAAAGGTATCTTCGATGAAATAATCATGCCCAGCTTTTTTATTTTGAGCAATTGTTGATCCCACACCTTTTGGCATCTCTTCACCACCTTTTAAAAACTTTATTTTTCTAATTCACCATAAGTAATATAGTCAACAACATCGACATTTGGTGAGTAAGTCTCCATTAACGCTTTGATAGATTCAAAATACTCAGCTTGTGCAGAGTCAATCAATGGTACTAATCGATAACCTTTAGTTGAAGCTTCAGCATAATTATAAGTCGGCATAAACTGAGGTTGACCTATTTCAATTTTGACCCCATCACCAATTGTTGTTTTCTTAATATCAATCTTCATGATACCACCTACTAGGCGTTCAAGTCCAACCTGACCTGAAATAAAATTACCTAATGAATAAGCAACAACTGTTTCATTTCCATCTTTCCCAATTAAACGATCCATCGGTTGTAACACATGAGGATGGCTTCCGATAATCACATGAACACCTTGATCGGCTAGCCATTGAGCTTGTTCAATTTGTGCTTCACTTGGAGTATTTGAATATTCCACTCCCCAATGCATCGAAACGACAATCACATCAGAGACACTTTTTGCTTTTTCAATATCAATCGCAGCTTGTTCATAATCAAACCCATTCGCTAAATAAGATTTATCGTCTGGGACACGATAACCATTAAATCCATAAGAATAGGCCAATAAAGCTAATTTAATTCCGTTCTTTTCAATGACAGAAATCTGATCACGTTTTTCTTTAGAATCAGTTGATCCAGCCGTAATAATTCCCTCGAACATTTCCCAATTTTTCTCGGCAGCTAAAACTCCAGATTCCCCTTTATCTAACGTATGATTATTAGCACGAGCAAACATATTGAATCCAACATTAATTAAATCTCTTGCAATTTCATAAGGACTGTTAAAATTAGGATAAGAAGATAATCCAACTTCAACACCTCCAATATTTGTTTCTTGATTGGCAAACCCAAAATCTGCTGGCTCAATATATGGTTTTACATTTTCCAATAACGGGCTGAAATCGAAGGTATCTTCTTCTAAGCGAAAATCATTATAAACTGTGTCATGAAGCAAGATATCACCAACTGCTACCATTGTTGCATTATAGACGTGAATTTCTGGCCCTTGTGAAAAAGTAATTTCAATGATACCTTCATAAGGATTAGCATCATAACTGATAGGATAGCCTTGATTCACATCATTTGAATATTGTGGCTCATTATACACAATTTCTTTAGGATTAATTAGTTGTTCTTCCACTAACTGATTTAAGTAAGCTTTAATCTCAGATTCCGATTGACTTGAAACATCTTCTCCTTTAGAGAATATTAAAACAACATCACAATCTTCGTTTTTATTACATTTTTCCTGGTTGGCAACAGTACCATATGGTACTGTGTCAGAGTAGACATTCTGATAAACAATTGTAATATCGTTGCCTGCCTCATAGTGCTTGACACGGTCAACATTCCATCCAATCATATCTGGTAGAACAAATGATTGAGCTAATACCAATAAACCAACCATGACGAATAAGAACAAAATGACATTACGCCACTTAATTGATTTTAGTTTCTTCATCATGACTTCCTTGCTCCCTTTCAGCATTTAAACTATTTTTTATTTTTCCCTTGCCCTACTGGCTTAGATCCTTTTGATTTTTTACGTTTTGGTTTAGGATTCTTAAACGTACTGTCCGATGGCTTCGATGATTTACGAGAACGCACTGGACGATAATCTTTTGTATTCCCTTTTCTATCTTTCGAACGATCTTTAGAGCGATTATTTCTTGAAGATGACGTTCCACGCGTATCAATACGTTTGAATCCACGTCTTTGACGACTTTTACTCATTCCAACTAATTGGAAATCAATCGTACGCTCCTCTTTGCTTGCTGCTGCAACGACAACTTTAACAATATCGCCTATTTTATAAATGGCCTTTGTACGGCGTCCAATTAATGCTAAGTTATCCTCGTCAAATTCATAGTAGTCATCCGTTAAATCATTCACATGAACAAGCCCTTCAATGGTATTCGGTAATTCAACGTACATTCCCCATTTCGTTACCGATGAAACAACACCTTCAAACTCTTCGTCAATAAATTGAGTCATATACTCTGCTTTTTTCATATCTTCTACTTCACGCTCTGCGTCGATAGCATCACGTTCACGTTTTGAGGTTTGTTCACCAATCTCTGGCATGATTGCAGTGTAATAATCTAATGTTTCTTTTGATAAATCTTGATCAAATAAATAGCGACGGATTAAACGGTGAACAATTAAGTCTGGATAACGTCGAATAGGTGATGTAAAGTGAGTATAAAACTCCGCTGCCAATCCAAAGTGTCCTAAACTTTCTTCACTATAGCGAGCTTTTTGTAAAGAACGTAGCATCATGGTATTAATCGCGGCATGTTCTGGTTTTCCATGAACAGCTTCTGTAATCATTTGAAGTGCTTTAGGATGAACATGATCTTTTGTTCCTTTAATTTCATAACCTAAAGCGCGAGCTAATTTGTAGAAACGTTCTAGCTTCTCTGGTTTTGGATGCTCATGGATACGATAAATAAAAGGGACGTCCATCCAGTGGAAATGTTCAGCCACTGTTTCATTTGCTGCTAACATAAAGTCCTCTATAATACGTTCTGCAATTTCACGTTGGCGTAATACCACATCAATTGGGAATCCATACTCATCGACAAGAATTTTTGACTCTTCTAAATCAAAGTCAATTGATCCGCGGTCATGACGTTTTTCGCGTAATATTTTTGAAAGATCATACATTAATTTAAACGTTGGAACTAATGTAGCATAACGTTCACATAATTCTGGATCTTCATCAATTAAAATACGATTCACATGATTATACGTCATACGCTCCGTTGTTTTAATAATTGATGGGAAGATTTCATGACTTACCACTTCACCTTTTGGTGAAATCTCCATTTCACATGTAATTGTCAAACGATCCACTTGTGGATTTAGTGAACAAATCCCATTTGATAAACGGTGAGGAATCATTGGAATTACACGATCAACTAAATAAACACTCGTTCCACGGAAGAAGGCTTCTCGATCTAATGGTGATCCTTCTGTGACGTAATAAGAAACGTCAGCAATCGATACCCCTAATAAATAGTTTCCATTATCAAGCATACGAACATGAACAGCATCATCTAAGTCTTTAGCATCATCACCATCAATTGTTACAATGGTTTCACCACGTAAATCACGACGCCCTTTATAACTTTCTGGGTCTGGTTCATTTGGAATTTCAGCTGCTTGTTGTAATGCTTCCGGACTAAATTCAGGCACGATATCATACTTATATACAACTGATAAAATATCAATTCCTGGATCATTTTTATGACCTAAAATCTCAGTAACTTCCGCTTTAACAACATTGTTTTCTAAATAATCCACAATGCGAACACGAACTTTATGATCCTTTACTGCGCCTTTCGTTTTATTCTTTGGAATGGCTACCACTGCATGATAACGTGAATTATCTGGTTTAACATAACCGACCTGCTTGATTTCATAATACGTCCCAATGAAATCTTTCATTCCACGTTCAAGAACTTGAGCGATTTCACCTTCTAGACTATCTCCTTTAGAAGAAGGTAAGATTTTAACTAAAACTGTATCTTTATGTAAAGCACCATTTAAATCTTCACTACGAACATATACATCATCCATGTCATCAATTTCAACAAATCCAAAACCTTTTGGATGAATGGAAATAATTCCTTTATAATATCCTAAATCACGTGCCAAATCATAGCGATCATTTTTAGAACGAACAACAATCCCTTCATCTTCAAGGGCAACCATTAATTTAACAAATTGCTTAAACGCATCTGTTCCTTCAATTTGTAAATATTCTACTAATTCATCAATCGTCATCGCCTCATACTGGCTTGACCCTAATAATTCTAATACTGTATTGCGCAAGTAGCACACCTCCAACTCATAACTTCTATTCTATCATAACTAAACAAACATTTAACCATTTTTTACTACAATAAGATAAAGTACATCATCTTACTTATCTATCACTAGTTTATACAAATGTGCTTATTTTATATCACTATTATCATCTCTATATGATAAAAATAACCAATATTTACGAAAAGTGACTAATCTCATTACTTAAAATCATTCTGATATAGGGAATTAAATGTAGGCTAAGATCATAGAAATATTAAATCAAAACAATAAAGAACGGCTGAATGATCATCATTTAAACGCTCCTCAAATATACCTTTTATATCTCTTAGACCCTACATAACCTTTATTAAAAATAGACTAAAAATAAAAAAACTCATATTCTAATTGAATATGAGTCATCTATTACTTCATAAAAATAATTAACCCTAAGATTAAGAAAATCACTGAACAGATATATGTCGCACGAACAATATAAGCTTCTGCTCCACGTTCTTTTTGATTTTTAAACAATTCACTATTGCCACCAGAAAGAGAATCACTTAACCCTTGTTTAGAACTTTGTAAGGCTACTAAAATAATTAGGATTACAGAGACAATCATAAATAAAACATCTACAACACCGTATTGAAACATCCTAAACCCTCCTTAGACTATAACAAAACTGTACCATATCCTACATACAATTTCAACCATTATTTAAGGATGCGACAATATAACAGAAATATATTCCAACAATCATTAAAGAAGGTAAAGCGTATAAAATTAAATTCTTAACTTCTTTTCTGACAAGCATATAAGTTAAAATAATCGACTCACTTAATCCAACAATCACAAGTAATGTATTAGAAGTATCCGCAATTTCAAAAATACTCCCCGATAAGTAGAATAAATCAGTCAAAGCAATAATGGCGAAATTAAATAAATTACTTCCTACAATATTCCCAACTGCTAAATCATAATTCTTTAAACGAATTAGACTAATCAAGCTTGTCATTTCCGGCAAGGATGTTGCAACTCCTAAGAACATCGCTCCAATAAACGAGGATCCAATTCCCGTTGATTGAGCAATTTTATCTGTTGTAATAGAAATGAACAGACTCGAAAATACAAGAACGATAGCCCAAAAAATAAATTGAAAAATCAATAGAGGTAAAGAACAACATGATTGATCACAGCTACTATTAGCGTCTTCTTCATCTGAGATTAATCTTAAATTAATATAATATAAGATACCGATAAAGATGGATGAAATACCTACATGACCAATGCGCCCCATCGTCAAACTATAAAAACTAAATAAAATAATGAGGTAAATAACCGTACTAATAATATTTGTTTTTGTATTCGATTTTCCAGTATGATTAAATAGCATAGCTTTTATAAAAAACAAATTCCCAACTGCTAAGATAAAAATATTAAATGCATTACTTCCTAAAATATTACCAAATGCTAAATCGGGATTATTTAACATCGTTGTGGAGGAAATACTAGTAATTAACTCAGGAAGCGATGTCACCCCTGCTAATAAAATTCCACCTATTAACGCCCCACCCATTTTTGTTTGTTTATCCAACTCATCCACACAGGATGAGATGCGAATGGATGATACAACAACTATGATTGATAAAACTAAGTATTGTAATAATAATACTCCCATATAACAGATCCCCCTACTACAACTATAATCCTTTTAATGTCTTTAAACTGTATGATAAGAATTCTGACGATATGTAGCCTTCTCATTTATTCTAAATACTCGACAAAAAAAGTTCGCTATACGCGAACTTTTTGCTTCCATTCCTTTAACGCTTCAAATGAATAACGACAAACAATCTTTAAAATCCCTGCAATCGGGATAATAAAAATCATTCCAACGACTCCAAAAATTTGTCCTCCAATAATAATAAGTGTTAATAAGATAATTGGATGGAAATCAATAGATTTTGAAAAGACAAAGGGTTTAATAAAATTCCCTTCAATAAAATTCAAGGCCATCACTCCAAGAACAACATAAACAGGTGTCCAAACTGAAACCATTAATCCAAAGATAGCAGCTGGAATCGTTCCAATAATTTGACCGACATAAGGGATAATATTCAAAAAACCGATTAATGTTCCAAATACAATGGCATTATCTAATCCTATAATTGAAAAATAAATCGAAGCAATGATTGATAAGGCTAATGAAACTAACAATGTCCCAGAAACATAGCCTTTAACTACTTCTTCTGATTCTTTTAATACTTCAAAAACTTTATTCCATTTCTGCTTAATTAAAAAAATCTTAATCTGATCTCGAATCTCATAAAAATTCTTTAAAATATAATATAAAACAACTGGAACTAAAAAAATCATTCCTAGTACTAAGGTAAAACTACTACTAAATGAAGATATCCAATTCCCCATCTGATTTAAGACCTTAGAAAAAATTTCAAATAATTGAGAGTTTTGAGAAAAGAGTTTGCTAAAATCGTACTCATAAAGATTCATATAATCAAATTGCCACGTATCAAGTAATGTCTGAACCTTTTCCATTAATGCTGGAATTCGATTCATCACCTCTTGAGTGTTAACCACTAAATAAGGAATGAGACTAAAAATAGCATAGATAATTGAACCAATAATTGAAATAAATGTAATCAAGATCGAATAAGAACGTTTAATTTTTAACCGGCAAAAGAAATCAACGAGTGGATTTAATAGATAGGCAAAACAAATTGCAATTAAAAATGGGCAAATAATCATATTCAACATTGAAAAAACAGGTTTAAGAATTGGGAAAATTAATTTAATAATATGGATAACGACTAGTACACCAATCAAAATAATTAAATAATTAATCCATTTATAATTTAAAGATTCATGTGATGGTTTCATCAGACTCCCCCTTGTTTTAACTATGACTAGTTTATCATACTCTAAATATAATTGTATTATTTTGGATAAAAAATAAGAATATATTTTAAGATAGAACTTCGGTTCTATAATATTTGGTGTGGGTGATTCCCACACTTCTTTTATTTGGAATAAAA
>OLVP01000233.1_pt1 | contig 49039 bp, 46 predicted proteins | sample 1673281 | NCBI WGS metagenome assembly OLVP01 (sample SAMEA3178940, study PRJEB25190) | human gut metagenome | biome: human gut; feature: human-associated habitat; material: faeces | place: Austria | collected 2013
GAGTCTTCAAACCCATGAAATAGAGCCATTATCCAGACGTTATGGAATGAAAGTGTGGCAATCATATCTGGAAAATAAAACCAGTGGCGCAATGAGAATGTACTGGGTTTATGGAATTAAAGAGCAAAAAATACAGACACTTGCGGCAGAACTTGATCAGTTATCTTATGAGATTGATACATATGAATATAGAGATTCGGTATCAGATAGAGAATTACAGATACAAATGATTGCTGATGATATAAGAACTGGAAGGTAAGGACTACGGGTGATGGATATTACGAAAGCTGCATAGTTGCGGTTGAGGATAATCAAATTGAGATTACAGAAAGAAAAAGTTGTGCTGATTGTATTTGTATTATACTTGCCTCAATTGTAATCCAAGATTCCATACTCACTATCTTGGATAAGTGAAATATCAATACAATTGTATTGAATTAGCAATGAAATAGCATTATAATAAAGAAAAAAAGGAGGTATCTAAAATGGCAAGTACAATTCAGATCAGGGTAGACGATGATTTGAAAAATAAATCAGATCAGCTTTTTAAGGATCTTGGAACTGACACGACATCAGCAATAAGGATGTTTTTAACGCAGGCAGTTGCATATAATGGATTTCCATTTGAAATAAAACGAACTGTGAATAATCCTTATACATTTATGACAGAAGAAGAGATGCTTCAAAGACTGGAACAATCCAGAGAATCTTCAAAAAAGGGAAATTACCGAAATGCAGATGATGTGATTTCAGATATGAGAAGAAAATGTGGATTATAAAATAGTTGTAACAGCTGAAGCAGAAGAAGACTTGAATCAGTTTATACAAAACTTGTAAATGTTGGAATAACATAAAGCATGTCGAGGGGTGTTAAATGTATCGACAATGGACCGATGGAAGGTTTTTGGGGAATTTTGAAGAGAGAACGATACTATGGAAAACGATTTACTGATAGAGTAACTCTCGTAAGAATGATCGAAGAGTATATAGATTACTACAATAATAAACGATTGTAAAGAAATCTCGGAATTTTAACACCAATAGAAAAATACGAAATTTACTTGCAAGCTACATAAAAACTGCCAGTAGATAAATTTCTACTGGCAGAAAAATTATATTTTTTCAATTGTCTACTTGACGGGAAGCGGTTCAAATGGCATTTTATCTATTTCCTGACAGCCCCTTTTCTCTGTAATCATGTTAACCGATCTTGATCGAGGTTACAATCGCTCTGCATGCGGAGTAAAAAATACCCACATCGACAGAATTGGCAATATATTTTACGCCTAAGGATTTCCAGTAGAGCGCATCTTTTGATGTGTCAACAAAAGTGCCGACAGCAACATTAGCATTTTGGGCTTTTTTAACAATAAGTTTCATTTGCTCGATTACCTTTGGGTGATGTACATTTCCCGGAAGTCCGAGTGACTGAGATAAATCGTAAGGTCCGATGAAAATAATATCGATCCCTGGGACAGATAATATTTCATCTAAATTCTGGATTCCATCGATTCCTTCTATTTGCAGGATGATCATTGCTTTGTTTGCTTCTTTGAAATATTGAGATTTTTCAAGAGAAGAGTATTCTGCCGCTCTTACGTATCTGCATACGCCGCGATTTCCCTGGGGATAAAATTTTGCATATTGTATGGCTTTTTCTGCTGCTGTTTTATTACTTATTTGTGGGATCTGAATCCCGGCAGCGCCTAGATCCAAAGCTTTGCTTATATATTCTTCACAGTTATCGGCTACACGTACGATGGGCAGCGTATCCGTGCATTCGCAGGCGCGTATCAGATTGGGTAGATGTTCATAGCTGACCGGACCATGTTCCATATCGAGTATGCAAAAGTCGATTCCGCTTTTTCCGGAACTTTCAATAAATGAACCATCGTTGGTTTTGGAAAAGATACCAATGACGCAATCGGAATCCATCTGTTGTTTAAATGTGCATATAGTTGACAGTTTCATTGAGAAAGCCTCCTTTACTTAAATGATAGAGATGAAGAAAAGGTTATTCTTCCTTATTTGTTTCCGTGTTTGTATTTGACTCTTTCCTGATAAGATCCAGGTAATTATAAAGAGTAAATCGCGATACCTTTAAATGTTCACAAATTCGTTCGCTGGATTTAGTTACTAAAAAAGCGCCTTTTTGATCTAAATATCTGACGAATTCAATTTTTTCTTCTCGTGAAAGTTCGTCCACAGGTTTTCCGGCTCTCTTGTCAGCTTGGGCGATTAAAAATTCCAGTACTTCTGTAATATTATTTGCAAATACTTCTGAATCAGAAAGGGGATTAGAAGAGGGGGCAGAAGGCACGGTATTTGCTGCGGCGGGTTTTTTTGAAGTGGGAAGAATACTTTGGGCATTATTCTCCTCTATCTCATAGCTATTGTATCGCTTCAAAAATTCTTCTAATCGGACAGTTTCGGTGATGTCAAGATTGATGCACAGGCATCCGATCACATTGCCTTCGTCATTTTTGATGAACATAGTAGAGGAACGAAGGATTTTGCCATCTCTTGTGTATACAACATAATTGTAACGGTCTCCTTCCTGGACGGTACCCCGAAGGACTTCTAGACCAAGATTACTTCCGCAGTCTCCTATATTTCTATCTGTAATGTGTCCGTTTCTTATGTCGACAATTGTATGATTATAGTCTTTTGTCAGATCATGAAGGATTATTTCGCAATTTGAACCAAATTGATATTCTAACATGGACATAAGTCGTTGCCATGTATCCCAATCGTCATAAAGAGTTTTCATTATAAAGTTCCATCTCCTTTATATTAGTTTTGATAATGAAATGTTAGCATATAAAATGTCATCTGTAAAGATGGAATATAACAAAAAGTATGGTTATGTAGATTTTAAGTGAAAAAATGAATATAAAAAGGAATGAAGCTGACAAAAAATTATAAGGTTATTAGATGAAGGCTGGAGAGAAACAGACAAATTGTATTGAATTTTTGCGGTTGAATAAGGATACAAAACATGGGAAAACAAGAAAAACAGAGTGAAAGAGGTTGAAAAAAAGTAAAAACTGTTGAATGTGCACAAAAATATAAGATATAATTATGCAAATTTACTATTTACAAAGGCCAAATTAATTGTTAGTATTCAAATAAATAGTTTGATTAATCAAAAAGCACGTGTGAAATGAAAGTAACTAGAAAATTTAGCGAAGATGGAGGTTGGAATATGAGTGTAGAGGAAAGAGTAAAGGAATTAGGCATTATTCTTCCTGTTCCTGCAAAGCCGGTGGCAGAATATGTTCCTGTGAAGCAGGTAGGAAAGCTCTTATATATATCAGGGCAGGACTGTAAAAAGGATGGCAAACTTCTTTATGAAGGAAAAGTAGGAAAAGAACTTAGTGTAGAGCAAGGGCAGGAAGCAGCGAGACAGTGCATGGTTAATGCACTTGCGGTTTTGAAACAATATTTGGGAAATTTAGATGAGATAAAACAAGTTGTGAAAGTCTTAGGTTTTGTCAATTCTGCAGATGGATTTGTGCTGCAACCGGCGGTGATAAATGGGGGGTCAAAGTTATTGGTAGAAGTATTCGGCGAAGAGGGAAGACACAGCAGAAGCGCCATATCTTCAAATGAACTGCCTTTTAATACACCGGTAGAAATTGAATTGATCGTGGAAATAAAGTAAAAGGACGATAGAGGAGGAGAGAGAATGGATATCATTACAATTTTGATCATGGCATCGATCGTAGTGTCTACGCTTTTGATGATTATTGGACCGATTTTGGAATTCAGAGGTAAAATTTTCTTCTTAGAAAGCAAACATGCGCCTGTTACAAGCAAGCGCTATGGAATGTGGATCATGACACTGGGTGCAGTTATGTTTATAGGCGGCTGTGTTCTGAGAAGCATGGTTTTCGGACAGATCATCAACATTCTTGTTCTTGGAGGATATGCAGTATGGTTTGTAGGCGGCTTTATTAGTGTAAGCCGAAATGAGGTTATTAAGATGTTGGAAAAATAAAGGGGGTGTTTTTGTGCATATTTCATTTCTTGATATTGCAATTATGGTATTATATTTAGTATTCACATTATTCATAGGATACTATGTCTCAAAAAAAGTAAATGGTTTTGAAGATTTTGCCTTGGGCGGCCGATCATTTGGACCATTTGCCTTGGCGGCAACATTTGGAGCAACGAATTTTTCTACATGGAGTATGGTTGGAAAGCCGGGGGTTGTGTACAATTCAGGTATCTCTGTTGTGTGGATTGCATTGAATGCCTGTGCCTGTGTATTGGCAGCGGTCGTGTTTGTACCTATTTATCGTAAGTTACGTTATACAACGATGTCAGAAATTTTTGAAGACAGATATGACGGAAAGGTACGAAGTGTGATCAGTGTGATCTGGGTGATTGCAGATACAATGAACCGTATGGGGGTTACCACTTATGCGGCAGCAGTGATTTTAAGTCTGTTATTTGATATTCCTTTGTGGATCGTGATCATCGGTACAGCAATCATTGTTTTGATCTATACATATCTTGGCGGTCTGACATCCGTTGTTGTAACAGATGTCATTCAATTCGTATTGATGTGGATCGGATTATTTATAGGAATGATATTTATTTTTAAAGAATTTGGCGGATGGACGGGACTGGTTGATGCGGTTCCGCCGGAAATCATGGAAGTGGTTCCGGGGATCGAACATCCAAATGGATGGCCGTACATTATTGCTATGACATTATTAGGCTTCCCGTATTTTATTACAAGTCAGTTTGTTATGCAGAGAGGCTTAGGAGCCAAAACAGTAAATGTTGCTAGATGGGGAATTTTATTTGCAGGACTGATCGCGATCCCAATGGCGATTATGGAAATCCTTCCGGGAATTGCTGCGAAAGCAATGCTTGATTCGGCTACAGTTGCGTCTATGAATCCGGATATGGTCGGACCGACTATCTTTATGCAGTTGCTGCCGACAGGCTTGCTGGGGATTTTCTTCTCCGCACTTATAGCAGCCGGACTGTCTACTGCTGATTCAGCGCTGTGCGCTTCCTCTTCTTTGATTACAGAAGATTTTTATAGAAAATGGAAACCAAATGAATCTTCAGAAAAGTACTTGAAAGTATCTCGTATCGTAACGATCATCATGGCTATTTTAGGGACATGCTGGGCATTGTTAGTTCCAAAGATCGGCGGTGCATTGAATGCAATCCTGAATGTAATCGCAATAACAGATATGCCGATATTTGTAATTATTGTTTTGGGGTTATTTGTGAAGAAGATTAACGCGACAGGAGCATTAACAGGACTGATTGCAGGAACCGTGTGCGGAGCAATCGTATCCTTTACCGGAACCGGTGGGATTCAGGCGTTGGCAACTACAACGGCTACAAGTACAGGTGTATCACTGATTATCTGCCTGTTTGTTTCTTATCTGACTAGAAGAGCAGCAGGAGAAGAAACCAGAATGAACAAGTTCTTTAACAGAATTTCTATGCCGGAAGAAGAGTAATGAAAAGAAGAGGGTGTCTTAATTTGCAAGATTAAGGGATCCTCTTTGATAAGTAGGAGGTTTATATGAAAAAAGTTAAATTTGGAATCGTAGGAGTCGGAGACTTTGGAGTCATGCATATTCAGGCTTTAAAACAATTGCCCGAGGCGGAAGTACATGCAGTCAGCTGCAGAACAGAAAGCCGATTGAAAGCAATCTGTGAGAAATATAAAATCCCTAACTGGTATATAAATGTGGATGATCTTATGAATGATCCGGAGATTGATGTGATCATTGTCGCGACAGGTGAGGATACCCATTACAGCTTTACAGAGAAAGCAATCCGGGAAGGAAAGCATGTGTTATTAGAAAAACCGATTTGTTTAAATGTCGAAGATGGAAAAAAGCTGCTCGAATTAGAGCAAAGTACGGATCTCTATATTTTGCCGGGACATATCTTGCGCTATGACGCATCTTACAATAATGCTTATAGAATATTACAAAATGAAGATATGTATGGCAAAATTTTATCTATTAGGGTAAAAAGAAACGTACCAATCGAGAGATTTTCACTGCATTCAAGAACACATCCGGTTTTTATGGCATTGGCACATGATATAGATATCATTACATGGTTGACAAATTCTCGTATAAAAAGTGTCTGCGGGATCCAGAAAAAATCGAAAGAGGAATATAGAAGTCCTGACATTGTGTTTGGAATCGCAGAAATGGAAAATGGTGTCGTATGTAATCTGGAAACGCAGTGGAGGCTGCCTAATGAATTTGGACAGTATTTGGATACGGAATTGACAGTGATGACGGAAAAAGGGCAGTTGAAACTGAATTGTCCAGGGAATACACTTGTATCCATGTTTGATGGAAAGTTGGAAAGTCATGATATGACATTATGGCCGGAAATTAATGGTGAGATTACAGGAGCGTTGGTAAATGAAAATAAGCATATGATCGATTTGGTTTTGGGGAGAACGAAGAAACCAATCGTGACTGTCGAACAGGCAGTGCGTGGCATTGAATTTTGCCAGTATTTGATTGAATCTTGTAATACAGGAAAGATTGTTGAAAGGGGATGCATGACCAAATGAGGTTGACAGAAGATATTTACTTGGTAGGGAGTGCGGAATTTGGGCTTTCCAATGCCTATGACTGTCATGTCTATTTAATCGACGGCGGCGAGGAAGCGGCGCTGATTGATTGCGGCGTGGGTTATGATACCGGACAGATTATCCGAAATATAGAAAAATATATAGATATAAAAAAAGTAAAAAAAGTATATCTTACACACTTGCATGCAGATCATTGCGGGGGTGGAAGGGACCTGCAGGAGTTAGGAATAGAAATTGCTGCGCCCCGAAATGAATGGGAAGATATGCAGGCGCATCCGGATGAGGTAAGAGAAGCTTATGAAATTTCTCGAAATTCAGGGTGTTATCCGCAAGGTAAAGAATTTATTTTTCCCAACCCTGACGTATATGTTACGGATGGAGAAGAGCTTAAAGTAGGAAAATATACTTTAAGATGTATTGAATTACGTGGGCACAGTGCGGGGCTGATGGCATATTTTTTAGATGATGGGAAAAGAAAAATCCTGTTTTCCGGAGATTATGTCTTTGTCAATGGATTAGTCGGCTTGTTGAATTGTCCGGGATGTGATCTATCTTTATATAGAAAAGATATTAAAAAATTAAAAGGGCTTGAAGCCGATATCTTATTGCCGGGACATCGGATGGTCGTAATGGATCGTGCGCAGGAACATATAGACAAAGCTATTTATCATATGTCTAGAGCATTTATCCCGCCGTCGTTTTAAGAGTGAGAAGAGTATGAAAAGAGAAATTAGTCAGATATTAAAAGAGTTTGTTGAAATTCCAAGTGTAAATCCGGGAGATTGCAAGTTAGAAGATAACAAGTATTTCGGGGAAGCTGCTTTTGTGGAGCATGTGTATGAAATGTGCTGTGCAAATGGATATTATTGTGAGAAACAAGAAGTGCTGCCAGGAAGATCGAATCTGTTGATCCATATGAGTGAGTGCTTAGGTGAGAAACCTATTGTTTTGTTTCAGACGCACAGTGATGTTGTAGATGTAAAAGAGATGAAAGACGCATTTTCTCCAAAAGTCCGTGAAGGGAAATTGTGGGGACGAGGGAGCTGTGACGCCAAAGGGCAGCTGTGCGCAATGTTTTTGGCAATGGAACAATTGAAGGAACAAAAGGAAAAACTTCCGTTTGATCTCTGTCTGGCTTTGTGTTGTGATGAAGAATTTCAGCATAGAGGTGTGGATGAGTTTTTAAATTGGAAATATAGAGATAAGGTTGTTTTTGCTGTGGTTGGTGAGCCGACAGAATTAAGGCTGGCCTGTGCCTGTAAAGGCAGTATTCGCTTTTGTATTGAGACAACAGGGATTGCGGCTCATACGTCTATGCCGGAAAAGGGAGAAAATGCAATTTATTTAATGGCAAAGATTATCCAGATCTTTCAAAATAAAATCGAAAAACAGACAGTATGCAGATGTGACTCTGCATGCAAAAACGCAACAGTAGCCGTGTCGCTGATACAAGGAGGAACAATCGTAAATTCTGTTCCCGACCACTGTATTATTCATATAGATAGAAGAATGATACCAGGAGAAACGTGGGAGGTGGTATATCAAGAAATGCAAGATATGGTTTGTAAAGAATTAAGTGACAATGAAAAAATGCGTGTTATATTCCAAAAGCCATATTTGACAGATCCTTCCTATGGAACAAAGCTGGAAGAAGATAAGAAACAGATCGTCAAAGAAGTGTTGAAAAAGCATGGCTTGCATGAACGGATCATAGGTTTGCCTTATGGTTGTGATGCAAGCAAGTTAGCAAAATGGGGGATCCCGGTGTTTGTTTTTGGCCCCGGTTCAATAGAACAGGCACATACGAAAGAGGAATACATTGAAATCGATCAAATTGGGAAAGCGTCAGAAGTATTAAAAGATTTGGTTTTGAAATTTACAGAGAAGGAGTAAGGATATGGGGACTTTGGAAGAAATCATTCGTGATATAAGAAGTACGGCGCAAAAATGCTATTTAGATACAGGCGCCATGTCTTTGATGCCTAAGACAGTGTTTGAAGCGGTTGAAGATTTTCATGAAAGTCGCAGAAGAAATGGACCGTCATTTGCAGATTATTGGAAAGAAGTAGACACACTGCGAAGCAGAACCGCACAATTGATCGGAAGTGCTCCGGAAGAGATCATGTTTTTACAGAATACGTCCATGGGGATTAATCTGGCGGCAAAAGCTATTGATCTAAAAGCGGGAGACAATGTTGTTGTTACCAATATAGAATTTCCATCTAATATATATCCATGGATGAATCTAGAATCACAAGGGGTAGAAGTGAGGATGATAGATATAAGTGATGGGAGACTTGACGAGGAGAAACTGGCAAAGATATGCGACGAAAAAACGAAGGTGCTGAGTATAAGCTGGGTACAGGCGTTAAACGGTATGGTGACAAATCTGCAGATGTGCAGTGAATTTTGCCAGACGCATGATATCGTCTTTGTCGTGGATGCGATACAGGGACTTGGTGTGCTGCCGATCGATGTGAAGAAAGTACATATTGATTTTTTGGTAAGCGGATTTTTTAAATGGCTTTTAGGACCGGATGGAATTGCGTTTGTTTATATTAATCAAGAAATACTGGGAAATCTGAACAATCCATTTATCGGCTGGGCGGGGATGAAAAATAAGTTTGATTACACAACATATAAATTTGATTTGCTGTTGGAAGCCAGGCGGTACGAAACAGGGAATATGAATTTTTCCGGAATTTTCGGAGCAAGGCAAGGAGTAGAAATTATTTTAGAACATCAAGAAGAGATAGGGGAAAAAGTACAAAATCTTACACAGTATTTGAGAGACGCAGTTCAAAAACTGGATGGAGCAGAAGTTTTGTCTCCGGCCGAAGGAGAAATGGCGGGAATCACACTCATAGGATGCAGAGACTCGAAGCAAAAATATGAGTTGCTACAAAAGAAAGGAATAACAGTAAATTATAGGAATGGTATACGGGTTTCTCTGCATTTCTATAATACAACGGAGGATATTGATTGTTTTTTAGGTACTATACGATAACGTAGCAAAGGAAGATGATATGGTTGTTATCAGTACACGGGGAATTGTATGAGATGAACCGTCGGCTGGTAAAGGACAGCCTGGTGTCAAAGTTGGTATCAAATAATCTTAATTGATACCAATTTTGGGGAGCATCCCAGAGTTTGTGTAAACCTCCAAACTGATGTAAGATAAAATTACTCAGTTTGGAGGTTATTTTTATGGCAAGAAGAAAAGACAGCCCACAAAAAGCAGCAATGAGAGAACGATTATGTTGTATGGTGGTTTTACAGTAACTCAGATGAATATGCTTCAGTATGATTCCGTGTTAAATATACCTACAGGATTTGTATATTGTATGATTTCGATTTGTGGTGTACTTACCATTCTTTACAGTATATATAACATCATTCTGGAGATTCGTTCAAAGGAAGAATAGGAGGGGCATATGTCAGTAGCAATTCAGGTCGCTATCATAATGGTAGTGTTATTAGTTGTAATGTTGGCCATGGGTGTACCAATTGGTGTCAGCATTGGACTTTCATCGGCGGTGTCAATGATTGCCATGCTTCCGGGACATGTTGCATTTGCAACATCAGCACAGCGATTATTCGCTGGTGTAAATTCATTTTCACTTATTGCCATTCCATTTTTTATTCTGGCTGGTAATATTATGAATAATGGTGGTATCGCTGTTCGTCTTGTGAATTGTGCAAAGGTATTAAGTGGGTGTATGACGGGTGCACTTGCACAGACAAATGTAGTAGCGAATATGCTTTTTGGAGCTATCAGTGGATCAGGTGCGGCGGCAGCGGCAGCTATCGGTGGACCAATGGGACCACTTGAAAAGGAAGAGGGCTATAATCCAAACCATGCAGCAGCAGTCAATGTAGCATCTGCTCCGGTAGGAATGCTTATTCCACCAAGTAATACAATGATTGTATTTTCAACAGTAGCAGGCAGTGTATCTATCTCAGCGTTATTTATGGTCGGATATATCCCGGGAATTCTCTGGGGTGCGGCAGTTATGATTCTTGCGGGAATCACAGCTAAAAAGATGGGCTATACATCAGAAGAGAAAGTTACAGTTAAGATTGTATTAAAGACATTTTGGCAGGCAGTTCCAAGCTTACTTCTTATTGTCATTGTAATAGGTGGTATCCTTGGTGGTGTGTTCACAGCTACAGAAGGTTCAGCTATCGCAGTAGTTTATGCAGTTATTTTGTCTTTGATTTATCGAGAGATTAAAGTTACAGATATCCCGAGGATTGTTGCCGAATCGGCAAAGATGACAGGTACGATTACATTTATGATTGTTTTATCTTCAATCATGTCTTGGGCAATGGCATTTACAGGTATTCCAGATATGATTGCAAATGCAGTACTAGGAATTACAGACAATAGAATTACTATTTATCTGCTTATTAACATTATATTACTTGTTGCAGGTACATTTATGGATTCAACACCGGCAATACTTATATTCATACCAATTTTCCTTCCAATCTGTACAAGTCTTGGAATGAGTGCAGTTCAGTTTGGTATCGTACTTTGCATGAATTTATCAGTAGGAACGATTACACCACCGGTAGGAACAATCCTTTTCACAGGTTGTAAGGTTGGTAGAGTTACAATTGAAAGTGTTATGAAACATTTGCTGCCATATTTTGCAGCTATTATTATTGCATTGTTACTTGTAACATTCATTCCGGCATTGCCCATGGCGCTTCCGACAGCTCTTGGATTAGTGTAACGAAAGAAGGATTTATATGAAGGTACCTTTTAAGACAGATTTGACAGGAAAGACAGCGATTGTAACCGGAGGCAGCGGAACATTGTGTTCAGCTATAGCGTATGGGCTGGCAGTAAGTGGTGCCAAGATTGCATTGATTGGAAGAAGACTTGATAAGTTACAAGAGGTAACCGGTGACATGACGGCAAAGGCAGAACGCGAATATGGAAAAAAGTTATCGTCAAGGGATATAGTTGTGATGTAACTAATAAAATTGGGCTTGTACAAGTATATGAAATCATTAAGTGGGAGCTTGGAAGCTGTGATATTCTTATTAATGGTGCAGGTGGCAATCAGCCGGGAGCAATTACGTCAATAGAAGCACTTGAAAAAGAAAAAGGAGTAGATGATTATTCGTTTTGGAATCTTGATGGGGATCGAATACGGGATGTCATGAATCTTAATTATATGGGAACGTTGTTGCTTATTCAAGTGTTTACTAAAGATATGGTAGAAAAAAGAAGCAGAAGTATTATCAACATAGCTTCTGTAACGTCTATTCTTCCACTCACAAAAGTTATTGCGTATGGCAATGCCAAAAGTGCAATACTCAATCTTACACAGTGGCTTGCAGTGCATTTGGGTGAAAGTGGAATTCGATGTAATGCGATAGCACCTGGATTTTATGCGGCAGAGCAAAATCATAAGCTACTCTATAATGAAGATGGATCATTTACTAAAAGAGCAGAAAAGATAATCGCTGGAACACCGATGGGAAGGTTTTGAAATCCAGAGGATTTAATGGGAGCTGCGTTGTTTCTTGCAGATGATGAAGCGTCAGCCTTTGTCAATGGAATTGTACTTCCGGTTGACGGTGGGTACTGTGCATACAGTGGAGTATAGAGTGAAAAATTTATAGCCTCCGGCAGGTTTGCTAATAAGTAAAGCTTAGTGTCTGTTTGAATATTGTTATATGTGTTATAATTTTTTGTGGAGGGTTTGTGATATGGAAAAAATATATAACGAATCAGATATCAGACGTGATTATAGAAAACTGACGAAGCTCTTGATTGAACTGGGTATGACGATTACAACAATGGAATCTGCGACTTCAGGGCAGATTGCGTCACTGATTACGGACACCGAAGGCTCATCGGCAGTGTTAAAAGGAGCTTTTGTCACCTATTGCAACGAAGCAAAAATCATGCAGGGCGTTCCAGCCGAGATTCTGGAGAAGTATACGGTATATTCAAAAGAGACCGCAGAAGCAATGGCGAAGGCCTGCACAAAAGCGTATAAGGCCAATATCGGAATCGGTGTGACCGGAACAATGGGGAACGCAGACCCGGCGAATCTGGAAGCATCTGTGCCGGGGCAGGTATATTTTGCAATTGAACTTAATGGAGAGGTTATGTCTTATTATCTTGAATTGCAGCCACAGCCTACAAGACTTGCTTATAAGCTGGCGGTTGCAAAGGAAATTTATGATGCCTTGATGGAGAGATTATAGGATTGTGGGAGTACGCTTGCGAACAATCCGTGGGTATCATAGTAGGGAGCTCTTGATCCCTGACATTGGATATTAAAAAAGGAAGGATTTCTTCTGCTATAGCAGAAGAACCTTCCTTTTGCATGTCCTTTTTTAATATTATTTATTCAACTTCTTCCGGTTCCATGCTTCGAATATGTTCCTCAATTTTTATGAGTTCATATTTCTGACTATATTCTGCCAGATAGGTCTTATATTCTTGAGTGTCGGAAGGATATACTCTTGAGTTGTGAATGTGGATATCCACAGGCTTTTCGCTATTCTTTGACAGTGCTACCATTGCGCTTGCGCAGTGGGCAGAGATACGTGTGAAGCTGTTCAGGATATCCGAATATACCGTCCCTTCTTCCAGACCGCAGGCTCCGTTACTCATACGTTCAACGTGGCGGATCTTGAGTTCATCACACAAAGTTGTAATGACCATTCCAAGTGGAGCAACTCTCTGAGAGAGTTCTTTATCATTTTCCAAAAACGCTTTGCAAGTTGTATTAATCTCCTCGCGGACAGCTTCCATAACAACATTCAGTTCATCCCATGCTTCTTCGGAAAATTGTGTTTTGTTCTGATTCATTTCATTAGACATGTGAGCAATACAGGAGGCATGATCACCAATCTGTTCGAAGTCATTAATCATATGTAGATAAAGAGAAACCTGTCTTGTCTGAACAGAATTCATCGGATGCTTGGTAAGCTTAATCAGATAGTCACCCAGACGGGATTCATAGCGGTCAATCAGGTCTTCTTTTCTTTGTACCTTGTCGAACTTGCCAAGTTGGAAATCATTCAAAAGGTTCATGGCGCGGTTTACATTTTTACGAAGTTTTCTTGCCATACCGCTCATAGCACGGTGACACTGTCCGAGTGCAAGTGCAGGGTAGTCAAGAAGACGCTCCTCAAGAAGATCAAAGTCTGCTTCATCTTCCAGTTCTTCCGCACTGTCTTTCACGAACCAACATACAAGCTGCTCCAGTTTTGGGATAAATGGAAACAAAATACAGACTGTTACAAGACGGAAAACCGTATTTAAAAGTGCGATGGACACTGGCGTCATAATCGTATTCAGGAATGAAAAATGTACAAATGCATTGATGATATAGAATCCGATTGACCAAAGCAACATTCCAAAGGTATCATTCAGCAAGTATACAAGAGCAGTTCTTTTACCATTTTTATTCGCTCCGATTGCGGAAATCAGAACCGGGCAGGAAGCTCCGACACCTATACCGAGGATAATCGGAAATGCACTGGAAAATGTAAGCAGTCCTGTTACAGATAAAGCCTGCAATACACCGACTGTTGCTGAGGCACTCTGCAGGATGGCGGTAAATACAATACCTACCAGGATACCAATGACTGGGTTTGAAAATGTTGTTAACAGATCCATAAATACTTTGCTTTCTCGAAGCGGTGCGACGGCTCCGCTCATGGTCTGCATACCAGTCATGAGGATCGCAAATCCAAGCATGATGTCCCCGATATTCCGGTGGACGGTTCTTTTGCTCGCCATTCTAAGAATAATACCGATAACTGCTACAACCGCAGCGATTGTGGCAGATGACAGGATACTTGCAATTCCGTTAGATCCTTCTATATAAGAAAGACATAAGATCCAACCGGTAATACTGGTTCCGATGTTGGCTCCCATGATGATACCGATGGCCTGGCGAAGCTTCATCATACCAGAGTTAACAAAACCGATAACCATGACAGTCGTTGCTCCGGAAGACTGGATAACGCTTGTAACGGCTGTACCAAGTGCGACTCCCTTCAGTGGCGTATTGGTCATTTTGTAGAGAAATGATTCCAGTTTATTACCGGCAACCAGTTTGAGTCCATCCCCCATCAAAGACATACCGAACAGGAATAAAGCAACTCCGCTTAATAATGACAATACCATAGAAAATATTCCCATAATTTCTCCTTTGTCGTCAGTTATTTACATATACTTAACTTTCTTTTTAAATTTTCTTAACATTACCTTTCTATTATGTCACGTTAAAACCAGAATTACAATTTAATCTTATTGAAAGAATAAAAAAATGTAAGATTATACAAAAAAATACCTGCTCACAGGGAACAGGTATAACAAAATCATGAGATATTTTGCTCGAAAATATGTTGTTTTACGATAATGCCGAGGCATTCTTGAATTTTAACGTGTCAGAATCTTTACAGATGTATCTTCATATCCTTGCGCCAATGAAAATATATCCTTTAATCCATCTGTGATGTAAACAGTTCCATCGGTTGCCACGAACACGGCTTCGAAGTCATCACTTTCTGCCCAGAGGTCATACGCTTTATCCAGACCCATAACAAATAGCGAAGTGGAGAGGGAATCGCAAATTCCTCCTTTGTCCCCTACGACTGTGACGGACAGAAGCCCGCTCTTGGCAGGGTGTCCGGTAGCAGGATCCATAATATGCCAGTAAGTATGCCCGTCCTGTTCAAAATAACGCTCATTTCCAGATGCTTCGTCATATTGGATCTGTGTGTAATCTACTTTAGTCAGAAGCGTCTGAATTGTCTCCTCGTCAGGAACCTGATAGCTTCCGGTTGTAAATCCCCATGCTTTTACGATTGGGTAGATGGAAATATCCAGAGCACCGTTGGTACGCCGGCACATTTCAAGAGCATTTTTCATCAGAGTGTCAGCTTCACCGCTTAGAATTCCGGAACCATTTTCATTGATTTTATAAATCTCACTGTCAGAATCTGTGACAGACACTTTCTTTTCCAGATCTGTGATAACATTCTGTGCGTCCTGTAAAAGACTTTTATCACCGTAAATACGAAAATCCATAGTCGTATCCATGGCGAAAAATGTATCTGAAACCGGCTCAGATGTTGATTCCTGAGCCTGTTTGGAACATCCACATATTAATATTGTAAGCATAAGTAACACAGGTATGCACTTTTTCATGTCACGTCTCCTTAGAGTAAAATAAAACGAAATAATATTGTTACAATGTAAATTATAAAACAAACAAAGAAATATATATGTTTAATTAAGAATAATTATCAATAAATAAATATAAAATTGACAGTTATGGGAATTATTGGTAGCATTTTGTATTACAGTTAGAATCTACTAACAAAGCTTTGATTAATATAGCATGAAAGGAGGATTACGGAAATATATTTTGTGTGATTAAAACGAAAAAAATTATCAACAAAATTCAGAAAATAATGAAGGAGAGACAAATGAAAAAGAATTGGAAAAGAATTGCATCACTGTTTCTGTCAGTGTTACTTTTACTGTCCATGACAGTTACACCTGTAATGGCAGCAGAGGGGAAAGCAGCACCGACGGAAGTAAAATCATGTACAAGTAGTGGTTTATGGACCACAGTTTTGAATTTGGAATTTGAAGACACGACCTGGATGAATGCAATTGATGGTGTCACAGTTAATGAAGAAGCATATAAAAAACAACCAATCAGCAGCTTTGGTTCAGATACGAAAATCTGGGAAGTTGGAAATGTGATTGGTGGGGTGTATGGGAGCTATACAGCGCTGAAGCTTGCAATTCCAAGTGATCTTACATTCCCTGCAACGGTCAAAGTTACGGCAAAGGGATATCATGATTTAACAGTAGAAATTGCAAAAGAAACAGTAAGCTATAATGATGTGTACACAGCAACTGTAAAGAAAGATACAACTGGCGGAAATACAGAGGCTACATACACAGCAATGGCAAAGAAAGCTTCTAACGGTACAGTAGCACTGGATAAAGATAAAGACCTGAAAGCAGGAGATACCGTGACTGTAACAGCAACACCGGCTGAAAACTACGAGATTGATGCAGTGACAGTAACAACTGAGAACAATAAAAATGTTGACGTGACCGGTTCTGGAGAAACTTATACATTTACAATGCCGGCAGAAAATGTCACAGTATCCGCGACATTTAAGGAGAAAGCACCGGCACAAAATGGTGCAATTGAATTAAGCCAGGTCAGCATTGAAACAGATTACTTTGGGAATAACTGGGAACTTGAATTCAAAAATGCAGATGGTTATGTAGGGAAAATTACAGATGTGAAGGTAAATAATACAGCATGGGAAGAGAAGTCCTATAGCTTGTCAGCAGGTGGAGCATATAAAAAAGATACAGATAACAATAAACTTATCTTTGCAACAAAAGACTTTGTCGCTAATCCTGAAATTTCAGCATTGAAGAGTGGAGATGTAGTTGCAATTTCTGCAAATGGATATGATGATCTGACATTTAAGCTTGTCATTGATACAAATGGAAACGCTTCTCTTGTAGAAGATGATGGTAAGGGAGATCCATACGAGCTTCATGTAAAAATCGAAGGAGAATTTGAGGCGGCAATCGTAGGACAGAAAGATTACGATGGAGTGTCCAGTGCCAGCGTCGGCGGTTCCTCAAGCAATAAGAACAGTGCAGTGAAAGTATACGGCGCACTGGTAGAAAAAGGAAAAGACGTTGCTGACAAGGATTGGGAAGAGCTGGATAATATGGCTAAGATTAAATTGAATGGAAGCAAATGCAGTGTTAGCATCGTTCCGGACACAGAAAAAGGAACATCTGCAGACAGTGACAGCGGTACGCAGGGCGTATATATGACGATTAGCAGTGATCTGACACTTAGCGGTACTCCAAAAGATACTGGAAGTTATCTGGTTTCCGTGTCTATTGAGGATCAGCAGGGACGCAGCGCAGTCAGCAACACACTGCCATTCAGAATTTACAGCGGCGAGGAAACGCTTGCAGACCAGATGAAGAAAGAGAATTTTAAAGATTATGGAAATGGACTCTATGCATGGGATATTATGGAACCATGGGCAATCAGTAAATTTGGAAGTAATGTAAACGGTGAGGAAGAGAGCGTCCGTGTGCCAGCGTATTTGGAGGCATGGTTCGGTTCCCACGAGAGCGGAACTTACGGATATCTGGGGTATGACATTCCGTGGAAGCAGGTCGTAGCTGGAAATATTCCTCAGACACTTTATATTCCGAGTGGATGTAATCTGACACTGACAAATATGGAAGTACTCAGCAGTGTACATATTATTGTAGAAAATGGTGGTAAACTGACGCTTTCTGATTCTGTTGTACAGGGAATTATTGATGTACAGAGCGGAGGAACATTTTCTATGAACTATGATTCTTTCAACAACGAATTTACAACAGGAGCGTCTCTGTGTGGACAACTTCGTCTTGCAGACGGTGCTGCTTTGGAAAATGCAGCAATTTACTCTCACGCAAATTATCTTGCAAACGGAGATCTGACAGACCGTACAACTTCTGAGCCGGTTGCAGTGGCAAATGGAAATGTAACCGTAAAGGGTACGGTAGCTATATTAGGTGATGATGGCGGAAGCGATATCGGACAGACAGCACTCCGTGTAAATGGAACATTAACTCTGGCAGATAAGGACACAACACTTGTAGCTTACGGCGGAAGCGGAAAGACTCTGCTTTATACAGACGGTGGAACAGCCATTGACATTACAGAAGGCAGCCAGATTACAGGAGATGGAAAGTTAGTTGCAATCGGTGGAGATGTTCTCTGGGGAAATGGTGGAAATGCTGTATCCGGAAAAGGAACAATTGCAACGAAAAAAGTATTCCTTCAGGGAGCAACCGCTAACACATCTAACAAAGCAGAGGCTGGAAAAGCAATTGATGGAGATGTAAAAGTTATCAGTTCCAGCACTCATATTGAAGACGGAACAATGATCAGCGGTGCTGAGAATGATCCGTTAGCCGATTTGTACTGGAAAGCTGGAATTAATGCACTGCCTCCATTAGAGAAATTTACAACAACAGATAACGGAAATAATGGTTCCGATAATGGCGATAACGGGGATAACGGAAATAACGGTTCCAGCAACGGAAATACTGGCAATAATAGTAACTCCGGAAACAATGGTAACACAGGTAATAGTGGTGATTCTGGAAATAATGGAAAGATTACATCAGCAACTAAGACTGCAGCAACTAAGACTGCAGCAAATGTGAATACAGTTAAGACAGGAGATACAAACAATGTATTACTCTGGGCTGCACTCTTTGTAGTTTCCTGTGCAGGAATGGCAGGTATTACAGTAGTTGCTAAGAAAAGAAAATAGTATACAGCAGATGTAAATTTGCTAATATAAAAATGCGACCGGCATGAATGTCGGTCGCAAAAATATTCTATACTAGAAGTCCTTCCTGATTTGCTAATGAGAAAGCAGTGCTTGCATAGCCTAAAATATTAGTCGGTGATTTTTGATTCTCTGTAAGTATGTATCAACAGTGGTAATTCTGCCACCAGCATCCCAATCCAGCCTGCCAGGTAGGAGAATGGCAGTGCTTCAATTCCAAATCCCCATACAAGAACGAGCGGTGCGGCAACAAGAACCCGAAGTCCCATATTGACAAAACTGCTGATCAGGGTAATCTTCAAATCACCGATTCCACGGAAGAATCCCTGAAGTCCATTGGTGATAGCCGGCAAGATATACATTATGGAAATCAGGTGCAGATAAGTAACACCGTGCCCGATAACTTCCTCATCTTTCACAAAGAGCATCATCAGATGTCTTGCAAAAACAAAACAGACAATAAAAATGAGGATGCCGTAAATGGTCTCCAGTACCAGTCCACATCGGAAGCCTTCACGCATCCGGTCATTTCTTTTCGCCCCCTTATTCTGCGCCATAAGTGCTGTCATGGCGTGGGCTATATTCTGCTCCGGGGTATAGGCAAAGTCATCAATCCGGTTGACCGCGGTAAATGCAGCGGCAACAGACACACCCATAGTATTAACAATTGCCTGAACACCGATTTTTCCGAGCTGTACAGTTGCCTGTTGCATTGCAGATGCCCAGCCGTATGCAATTGTACGCTTTAACAGGGAACGGTCGAAAATGAGCCATTTCTTTCCTAATTGAAGGAGTGGTACTTTTTTCTGCACATAGATAATACAGAAAATACAACACAGTGCCTCACTGATAACAGTGGAAACAGCGCAGCCATTACTTCCTGCTTTCAGTACAATGATAAAAAACAAATCTCCGAAAACATTAAGAATCGCACTTATGATCAAAAAATACAGTGGTGAATTACTGTCTCCGAGGGCTCTTAATGTACTGGAGAAAAAATTATATAAAAATGTAAACATAAGTCCTACAAATATGATGCGAAGGTAAGAAGTCGTCATATCCAAAATAGATGCGTCTACCTGTAGCAATCTGAGAAGTGATTTCGCAATTCCAATACTGAGAATGGTTAGAATTACAGAAAATACAGATCCTGAAATCATAGTCGTACTGATCTGGCGTGAGAGAGTATCGTAATCTTTCGCCCCGTAATACGTGCCGATCAGAATACTCGCGCCCATGCACAGACCATTCAGAAACAGAATGACCAATGTCGTGACCGGATTGCAGATACCGACCGCAGCCAGTGCCTCTTTTCCGATAAAATGTCCCACAATAATGCTGTCTACGGCGTTGTAGGTAAGCTGGAACAGATTTCCCAGTACAAGTGGAATTGTAAATCTAATAAGCATGGGCATAATCTTACCCTTCGTCATATCCTGTGTCATAATATCTCTCCCTGGTGTAAAACTAAACAGCGCAGGATATCCGCTCATATAAATGAAACGGTTTTCCTGCGCTTTTGATGATATTACTTCCATGTCCATTCGTCAATTGAAATCTTTACCTGAGATGAATTCCATTTATTAATCATTGATCATAATTCGAATGATTTCTTCATTTGTCTCTTTCATGCCGTCTTTTCCGAGACGTCCCACATTATCAATGGTTCCCTCGATTCCTTTTGTGATGATGCCATCACCGGCGTAGAACTGCTGCCCCTGCAGGTACATATTGTAACCAAGTATTCCGGCATCTACGGAAGCTGCGATTTTGGCTGCACAGGAAGCTTTTGCTCCGTCGCAGACCATACCGGATACGATCGCGAGTGCGTTGACAACAGTATGGATCACTTCTTCATATCCACCGCCGCACAAGTATGCGATTCCGGCTCCGGCAGCGGCTCCGGCGCTGACAGCTCCGCAGTAAGCAGAGAGGCGCCCGATTCCGGTTTTCTGGTGGATTGCGATCAGATTGGAAAGTGCCAGTGCGCGGTAAGTCTTATCTTCGTTAGTGTGTAGCTCTTTTGCATATTCCAGAACAGGCAGAGAACAGGTCATTCCCTGATTTCCACTTCCGGAGTTGATAACGACCGGAAGCTCACAGCCGTTCATTCGCGCATCAGATCCGGCAGCAGCGCGAGCTTTTGCGCGTGTGCGGACGTCGTTGCCGTAAGTATTAAGAAGTACAGTTCCAATATTTGCACCGTAATTTCCGGCGAGTCCTTCATCGGCGATTGCGCTGTTATACTCAATCTGACGGGACAGGACTTCACGGATATCGTCGATGTCAGCCATATTAATAAAATCCCAGATAGACTTTACATCCAAAAGAGTACGGTCAGTCAGTCCTTCTTCGCTTGCACCTTCAACTGGTACATAGTGAAGGATTTTTCCATTTTTTTCAATTCTTACAATGTTTGTATGATAGTTGGCAATACGGACTTTAGCAGAATCCTTTCCGGCAAATACTTCAACGATGATGTCGAAGATACAGCCGTTATCAATATGCTCGACGGTAATCTCAGTTTCTTCGAGATACTTTGCCATTTCTTTTGTCTGTGCTTCTGTTACATCAGAGATAACTTCCAGTTCTTTAGAAGCATCTCCGGCAATGATTCCGGCTGTAGCAGCGGCCGGGATTCCTTTTAAATGATTCGTGTTCGGAACGATTACACTTTTTACATTTTTAATAATGCTTCCGCTTGCTCCGATATGTACGCGCTCCGGTATGCAGCCCAGCACTTCACGGGCTTTGGCAGCAGCGTAAGCCAGAGCAATCGGCTCGGTACACCCCATAGCCGGTATTAATTCTTCCTTTAATATCTGGATATATGCCTGATATTTAATATCTTCTTTTGTCATGAAAACCTCCAAATGCCAGTTTTCTCCTGGCAATAATAAAAAACGTTCGACTTGAATTTATTGAACCATATTTTCGGGGAAAATGCACCTGTTATTTAAAAATTTAATGAAATTAAATGTTGGAACCTGTATTCCGCTTTTCTTTACCGCAGTCCAGATCGGCGTATTTGCGAAAGAGCCAGTCGTAGAAGTCAGGCAGGAAGTGACAGATGAGAGTGCTCCGGTACTCCGCATGGTGGTTGATGATGGGTTTTGCCCAATGTCATTTTATGAAGCAGGTATGAATGAACATCTGACAAAACCTGTAGATGGTGAAAAATTACTTCAGGTACTTTACAAGTATAAAAAAACGGGGCTTTAATATAAAAGAACAGGAATAACACCGGCAGAAATACCGGTGTGAGAGGAGAGATTTATGAGCCACATAGCAGACTGGCTTACGGCAATCGGACATAATTATTTCAAATTGAAGCTGAAGTGTTGAGAGATGGCAAGAACCGGAAAGTAAAAATTATGCTTCGTTATGAGTGGATTTACAGAAAGCCTGAAAAAAATAGATAAAAATGTATTTAAGTTTTAGTATATCCATGTATTGACATGAGGTTATAATATTTATAAAATACAGACAGAAAGGGAGCGTGAAAAAAATGAAAATCGCATTATTAGAACCAATTGGAGTATCAAAAGAAGTTATTGATGAGTTATCAGCACCGATTACAGAAAAGGGACATGAATTCGTATATTATGATACCAAAACAACAGATCCGGCAGAACTTGCCAAGAGAAGTGAAGGCTGCGACATTGTTATGATCGCTAACAATCCGTATCCGACAGAGGTTGTAGAGAAAGCGAACGCACTGAAGATGTTATCTGTAGCATTTACAGGAATTGACCACATCGGAACAGACAAGTGTAAAGAGAAAAATATTATGATCTGTAATGCAGCAGGGTACTCAAACCAGACAGTTGCCGAGCTTATCATTGGTATGGCGATTGACGCATTAAGACATGTAGTAAAAGCTGACGGACTTGTAAGAAATGGTGGAACAAGTGCAGGCCTTGGAGGAAAAGAAATCTGCGGAAGAACGGTCGGAATTATTGGACTTGGACAGATCGGACTCATGGCAGCAAAATTATTCCAGGCATTTGGCGCTAAAGTTATCGCTTACAACAGAAGTGAGTCTGAGGAAGCAAAAGCACTTGGAATCGAGTATAAATCATTAGAGGAAGTATTATCAACAAGTGATATCGTATCACTGAACCTTCCACTGAATGCAGAGACGAGAGGATTCCTGTCAGCAGATAAGATTGCACTTATGAATGAGAACACAATCTTCATCAACTGTGCAAGAGGACCGATCGTAGACAACGAGGCACTTGCGAAAGCGCTGAATGATGGCAAGCTTGGATATGCATGCGTTGACGTATTTGATATGGAGCCGCCGATCCCGGCAGATTATCCATTGCTTCAGGCTAAGAATACATTATTGACACCTCATCAGGCATTTATCTCCGAGGAGTCTATGGTAAGAAGAGCAAAGATTGTATTCGATAACGTGACCGCTTATCTTGACGGCAAGCCGGTCAACGTATGTAAGTTGTAAGAATAAAAAAGACAAAAAAGACATAAAAATAGAGAATGATATAGTACTTTGATAATTTCACATATTTACAAAGTTCTAAGTATGAAAGGCAGTTTCGTAAAAGTCAGCCAAATAGAGCAGACTTACCGAAACTGCCTTTTTTTGCCAAGCATACGACAAAAAGGTCCGGTGGACCTTTTTTAGTTTGAAATACTTGGTGTATCTTCCGTATGTGCAATTCTTCCAATCATGGATTTGAATGTAGCCGTACTGACCGGATGCCAGAGAATCTTCTCCGGTATCTCTGTATTCAGCCTGCTTGCTATCCCGTTCTTTAGTCTTGCAGGAAATATTATGAATAAAGGTGGTATCGCCGTAAGACTGATTAACCTTGCAAAATTAATTACAGGACGCGCTCCTGGAGCACTTGCTCAGACAAATATCCTTGCAAATATGTTATTCGGTTCTATTTCCGGATCTGGTACAGCAGCAGCTTCTGCTATGGGATCTATCATCGGACCAATCGAGAAAGAAGAGGGATATGATCCGAACTTCTCTGCAGCTGTTAATATTGCAACTGCACCGACAGGACTTCTGATCCCGCCAAGTAACGTAATGATCACATACTCACTGGTCAGCGGAGGGACTTCCGTAGCAGCACTTTTCATGGCTGGTTATATTCCGGGAATCCTCTGGGGACTTGCTTGGATGTTAGTAGTATATGTGATTGCCAAGAAAAAAGGCTACCGTGCAAAAACACGTTTTACAGCATCTGAAGCTGGTAAGATCATCCTTCAGGCTCTGCCTTGTCTGCTTCTGATTGTAATCGTAATCGGTAGAATCATCTTCGGTATCTTCACTGCAACAGAAGGTTCTGTAGTGGCCGTAGTATACAGCCTGCTTCTGTCATTATTTGTATACAAATCAATCAAGATCAAAGAACTGCCGAAAATCCTTCTGGACAGTGCTGAGATGACTGGTATCATCATTTTCCTGATCGGTGTATCCAGCATCATGTCATGGGTTATGGCATTTACCAATATTCCGGAACTGGTATCTACAGCATTGCTTTCCGTAAGCAGCAACAAGTTTATTATCCTGTTCCTGATCAATATTATCCTTCTGATCGTCGGAACATTTATGGATATGACACCGGCCTGCCTGATCTTCACACCGATCTTCCTGCCGGTATGTACTGCACTTGGAATGGACACTATCCACTTTGGTATCATGATGATCTTCAACCTGTGTATCGGAACAATCACACCACCGGTTGGAACAACACTGTTTGTTGATGTTAAAGTCGGTAAAGTACAGATTGAGACAGTATTCAGACAGTTACTCGTATACTTTGCAGCAATCTTTATCGTACTGATGTTCGTAACATATATCCCGAACTTAAGCCTGTGGCTGCCGAAATTGATGGGATACATCTAGGATAAAATTTAATATAAGTTGCACAACTAAAAGCACGCAGATATGAATGATTTTCTATGACTGCTGCGCCGCATATTATTGATTTTCTACGCAAACTCGCCTAAAGGACAGGCTCGGACAAAGCTGCGAAAATCAAGCTATGCTCGCAGTCATGACGAAAATCACACAATTATCTGCGTGCTTTTTAGTTGTGCGTAAATATTGAATTTTGTGAGGGGATGTGGCGTGGGGTGTGATGCATGTGATTCGCTTATGAAATTGTTAATGCGTTGAATAAACAGCGAAGTATGTAATCTTAGTATATGGGGATGAATTGTATGTATTTGAGACGGAAAATAGATGATTATTTGAAGAATGGAAAAATAGTGAGGTAAGCCTTTGATTATCAAAGGTGCAAGTCAGATTGGGAAGAATCAAAAGTGAAAATTACCCGGATAGTTTGCTAAAAACTATGTCCCTAAATGAGCGTCTCTAATTGATGTCATAACAGAAATATGGTATATTTAACTTATCTGATGCCGTAGGCATCTTACATATGAAAAGAAGCAAAAAAGAATATGAGTCAGGAGTGGTAGAATATGTATCAGGATGATTACAAACGTTGGATGGAGGCTGATCTGGAGGATGCGGATCTGAAGCCGGAACTGGCGAGAATCGAAGAAAATGACGAGGAGATCAAGGAGCGTTTTGCAGTTGCGCTTAAGTTTGGAACTGCAGGACTTCGCGGTGTTCTTGGAGCAGGTACGAACCGGATGAATATCTATGTTGTACGTCAGGCTACGCAAGGGCTGGCGAACTGGGTAAAGACACAGGGTGGAACGCAGACAGTAGCAATCAGCTATGACAGCCGTATTAAAAGTGATGTATTTGCGAAGAATGCGGCAAGTGTACTGGCAGCGAATGGAATCAAGGTTCGGATCTATGATGCATTGATGCCTGTACCGGCTCTTTCATTTGCAACACGTTATTATAATTGTAATGCAGGTGTTATGGTAACAGCATCTCATAATCCAGCGAAATATAATGGATATAAAGCATATGGTCCGGATGGATGCCAGATGACAGATGATGCGGCAGCAATTGTTTATGAAGAGATTCAGAAGACAGATGTTCTGACTGGTGCAAAATACATGCCATTTGCACAGGGCGTTGAAGAGGGGCTGATTCGTTTTGTGGGCGATGATTGTAAGAGAGCTCTTTATGATGCAATCGAGGACAGACAGGTTCGCCCAGGACTTTGCAAGACAGCAGGATTGAAGCTTGTATATAGTCCGCTCAATGGTTCAGGACTTGTTCCTGTCACACAGGTATTGAAAGACATTGGAATTACAGACATCACAATCGTTCCTGAGCAGGAGTATCCAAATGGATATTTCACAACATGTAGTTATCCGAACCCGGAGATTTTCGAGGCACTTGAGAAGGGAATGAACCTTGCAAAGGAGACTGGCGCAGACTTGATGCTTGCAACTGACCCGGATGCAGACCGTGTTGGTATTGCAATGAAGTGTCCGGATGGTTCTTACGAACTCGTCAGTGGAAATGAAGTCGGAGTTCTGCTTCTTGACTACATTTGTGCAGGACGTATAGAGAAAGGTACGATGCCAAAGAATCCGGTAGCAGTGAAATCTATCGTATCAACACCACTTGCAGATGCAGTTGCAGAGCATTATGGAGTAGAGCTTCGAAGTGTACTGACAGGATTTAAATGGATTGGAGATCAGATTGCAGGTCTTGAGGCAGCAGGCGAAGTTGACCGTTTCATTTTCGGATTTGAGGAGAGCTATGGATATCTGGCTGGTCCATATGTACGTGATAAAGATGCTATTATCGGATCTATGTTGATTTGCGAGATGGCTGCTTATTATAGAAGCATCGGAAGTTCTCTGAAGCAGAGAATGGAAGAAATCTATTCCGAGTATGGACGTTATTTGAATAAGATTGACAGCTTTGAGTTCCCGGGACTTAGTGGTATGGATCGTATGTCTGAGATCATGCAGGGATTAAGAGACAAGCCACTTGAGGAGATTGCTGGATATAAAGTTGTGAAGGTTACGGATTATAAGAAACCAGAAGAGACAGGTCTTCCGGCTGCAAATGTACTTATTTATAAGCTGGAGAACAACGAGACAGTTATCGTTCGTCCTTCCGGAACGGAGCCGAAGATTAAGATTTATTACACAACGCTTGGTAAGGATCTTGCGGAGGCGCAGGCTGAAAAAGATAAATTATCTGAGGCGTTAAAGCCAATTATGAAATAAAAAACATTAGAATGAGAATGCCGAGGCATTCTTGAACAGGTGGAAGGAAACTTTCATCTGATATATGCTATATGGGAACAACAATAAATCTAAGTCTGTCAGATGGATTTGACATGCCAGACAGACTCGGATTGCTTCCACGGGACTTATGAGCAAGTCCTGAAATTTTGGGGTATGGACTGCACGGAAAATAAAAAATGTATGTGCGGATCAGATAAAAGGAGGTATGTCATTATGTTGCATGAAGTATCATTTGCGTCTTTTAACGGACGCGATCAGGTTCAAGGGTGGATTTATGTTCCGGCTTGTAAGCCGAAGGGAATCGTTCAGGTGATTCATGGATTCGGCGAACATTCCAGACGTTATCTACATATGATTTCTGCATTTTTAGATGCAGGGTATATTGTGGCAGCAGACGATCATGTCGGACATGGAAAAACTGCGATGGTCAATGAGGTATGGGGCGATTGGGGAGACAAAGGGCCGCATACCATGATGGAAGATGAGCACACATTAAAAGGAATTGTGTGTGAAAAATATCCAGACTTGCCATATTTCTTATTTGGCCACAGCATGGGATCCTTTATAACAAGAGATTTCATTGCAAAATATGGAGATGAACTGACAGGAGCTACTATTTGCGGTACAACCGGAATCTTCCGCGGAGCAAAAGAAGTGGGAGAAAAGCTGAAAGAAGTAATTGATGCCGGACACGGCGAGGAATCTAATCCAGAATTTGCAGGGGAACTGATGGGCTGGATGTGCGAGCGGTGCGGCGAGATCAGTATCGGAAATGAATGGATCTGCGCAGATCCTTATGTACAACGCGACCATGCAGAAGACCCATTTGACGCATTTACAAGACCAACCAGTAATCGTTCAATCTATGATTTTATACAAATGATGGAACAGATCGAAGGAACCAAGTGGGCAGATAAAGTTCCAATTGACCTGCCAATTTACAACATCGCAGGAGACCAGGATCCAGTCGGCGAATACGGAGTAGGCGTCTACCAGGTAAGTAACTGGCTGATACAGACCGGCCATACAGTAACAACAAAACTATATTCCGGATATCGTCATGAAATCCATAATTACGCAGAGATAAAAAATGAAGTCGAGGCAGGAATTATCGCATTCATGGATGGAATTTTAAGTTAAAAATGAATAGGGTGGGGACGTAGTAAAATGTTAAAATGCTACGTCCCAATTGTATTTTGCGGCGTCCTTTTTGAGAATCAGGGTGTCCCTGATTGGACCTAGAATTAGGTGGGAATAAAAATATGAATGAGGAATTATAAAAAATGAGTGGAAAATTATATGGTGTCGGTGTCGGTCCGGGAGATCCGAAGTTAATGACGTACTTGGCAGTGGAGACGATTCAGAATTGTCCGGTAATCGCAGTGCCTGCTGATGGAAAAGAACATGCAATCAGTTATAAAATTGCATCTGGAATTGTGAAGAATATGGATCAGAAAGAATGTCTGGGACTGTCTTCACCGATGACGAAAGACCGGAAAATTTTAGAAAAGAATTATCAAAAAGTATCAGAAGAAATCATAAAGAAACTGGATGAAGGTAAAAATGTGGCATACTTGACACTTGGAGATCCAACGGTTTATTCCACTTATATTTATATCCAGCGTATTGTAAAAAAGTGCGGATATGATGCAGAGATTATTAATGGAGTTCCATCATTTTGTGCAGTTGCAGCCAAACTGGGAGACAGCCTTGCAGACCGATCCGAGCAGCTTCATATTATTCCATCTAACTATGATATCCAAGAGGCGTTGAAGCTTCCGGGAAATAAGATTCTTATGAAGGCAGCTTCAAAATTGTCGGATGTGAAGAAAGTTCTGAAAGAACAGGGGCAGGAGGCATGGATGATTGAAAATTGTGGCATGGAAGAAGAAAAAATCTATCACAGTGTAGAAGAAATGCCGGAGAAGGCGACGTACTATACGACATTGCTGGTGAAAGAGGAAATTGATAAAAACAGTTAAAGAAAAGCAACGGTGAGAGAAAATAAAAGCGAGTAGAGGTTAATTATAATATGATTAACCAACTCCCCGCTTTTTTGATGCCAGGCATATGATAAAAAGATTCAGTAGACTGACCTTTTCTAGCTGCCGAGCATACGATAAAAGATTACTTAGTAAAAATTATTCTGTTACAACATTTTTCACTACTGCATTCTCTTTATTTGAAAACATTTTTCCAAAGATAAAACGGATACATGGTCCGCAGTAGAACATCTGCCAGAAAAATGCAACAGGAAAATTGAAAAACGTGGTCTGGAACCATGTCGAAATAATGTTTGAACCAGCATTTTTGAAAAGTACAGTTGCAATCAGACTCATGACTGGACACATAATGCAGATGATCATAGCTGAAATAGCAAGTGTAATAACAATCGGTCTGTCATTTGGTGTGACCATGCGAAATGCAAGTGCATGGGCAAGCTTATCTACGATAAAGAATTCCAGTAAAAATGCGACTGGCCACATGATCTTCATTTCGCCAAAAGCCATAAGGAAGACTTTGTTACTCATTCCACCAATATTGAGGGAAATGTTGTAGCAAATCATTACATAGACCATAAGGAATGACATCATCAGTGTAAAAATAACATTTTGAAATAAATTTTTTGGCATAATTGGTGCTCCTTTTTCTTTGAAATATTTTGTGATTAGTTAAAAAAGAGTACAAAAAAGACACTTGTGTTGTTCGTTATCAAGCATACACTTGTGTCGTTTCCAATTATACCATAGTTCTATATAAAATTTCGTACAGTTATGGAGTATAGCAAAAAAAATGAAAAATTGCAAGTGTTAAAAAATAAACAGGGGACGTAGCAAAACGTCAAAGTTCCCGTCAAAGTACTACGTCTCCATTAGCGATTAACGGTGTCGTTTTTTTTATATTTGTGATATACTGAAGGCAAATATTAGCTGGAAGGACTAGATTATGAAACCTGTAGTAGTAAGAAATGTTGCAATCGGTGAGGCTATTCCGAAAATCTGTGTACCGATTGTCGGTAAGACGATAGATGAGATTTTGAATCAGGCGAAGCATATCTGTGAGATAGGAGCAGATGTAGTGGAGTGGCGTGTGGACTGGTTCGAGGAAGTGAATAATTACGAAAGTGTGGAAAATGCTGCGAAGCAGTTGAGAGATATTCTTGGAGAGACACCGATTCTTTTTACATTTCGCACCGCGAAGGAAGGTGGCGAGCGCGCGATAGAACCAGATGAATATGTAGAGCTGAATGAAAAAATTGCGAAAAGCGGGTATGTGGACCTTGTGGATGTAGAAGCATTTATCGGGGATACATATGTGGAAAAAGTTGTAAAAACGTCGCATGAATGTGGAGTAAAGGTGATTGCTTCTAATCATGATTTTAGGAAGACACCTCCGAAGGCAGAATTAATTTCACGTATGCGAAAAATGCAGGAACTTGGAGCTGATATTCCAAAGATTGCGGTGATGCCGCAGAGCACAGAAGATGTTCTGACACTTTTGTCTGCTACGGAAGAAATGAGACGATGCTATGCAGACCGCCCGGTTATTACAATGTCTATGGCAGGGACCGGGATAGTAAGCCGCATGTGTGGGGAAGTCTTTGGCTCAGCACTTACATTTGGTGCGGCGGGAAAAGTATCTGCACCGGGACAGATTGATGTGGAAGAATTAAGAACGGTACTTGGAATCATACACAAGAGTTTATAATAAGTATGAATTATTTTTGGTTAAAGCATAGACTTGATAAGAAAGGACTTGAATTCGATTATGCAGATTAGTGTATTGCTTGCAGAACAGATTGCCGAATTATTTCTCATGATTCTCATGGGATATGTGATAGTGAAGCTGGGACTTGTAACGGACGATGACAGCAAAATTTTGTCGAAAATTGTCTTATATATTGTGATTCCGTGTGTTATGATCAATGCATTTCAGATAGATTATACGCCGGATAAAGTACAAGGTATGCTTCTTGCGCTGGTTGCTTCGATAGTTTTGCAAGTCTTATTATTGATAGCAGTATGGATTATGGGAAAAATATTTCATCTGGATGAAGTGGAGGTCACTTCTATATACTACTCTAATTCCGGAAATCTGATTGTACCGATTGTGACTTATGTACTGGGGGACGAGTGGGTCGTATACGGGTGTGTATTCATGGCTGTGCAGTTGATTTTTATGTGGACACATGGAAAATATATTATCAGTTCAGGGGATAGGATTGACTGGAAAAAGATTGTGCTTAACATCAATATGATTGCAATTTTCATAGGAGCGGTTTTGTTTTTGCTGAAGATTCATTTGCCGGTGATTGTAGATGATACACTTCGTGCAGTGGGAAGCACGATTGGGCCGGTAAGTATGATTGTAACCGGTATGTTGATTGCCGGTATGAACTTTCGGGATATATTTACAAATCGAAGAATATACGCAGTTGCATTTCTAAGATTGTTGCTTGTGCCGGTGCTGGCACTGATTATTCTGAAAATCAGTGGTCTGGTTACATGGCATCCACAAGGTGAGAAAATTCTGCTTGTTATATTCCTTGCTGTTATTACACCGTCAGCATCAACTATTACACAGATGTGCCAGGTATACGGCGGGAATTCAAAATATAGCAGTGCAATTAATGTTATGACAACGTTACTTGCGATTGCGACGATGCCGATTATGGTATTACTATATGAGAAAATTATTTGATTTCATATTTTGAACACATTTCAGAGATATTTCAAACACATTTTTTGGTACTTTAAATTGTTGCTGGGGCGTACAATGCTGCATGCTCAGATCAATCTGTCTTTTATATCAGCAAAATTAATCTCCAGTTTTCCATCATAAATCATAACAGGGATAATATCATCAAATGTATACATCTGGGGATAATCTTCTCCTTCGAAGAAATAGCACAGTACAGTCTCACGTTTCGGATCTACGATCCAGTATTCCCGGACATCGGCGTTCTGATATTTAGAAACTTTTTTTATGTAATCGCGGCTGCGGCTGGAAGGAGACACGATCTCAATACAAAAGTCCGGCGCGCCATAGACACCTTTTTCGACAAGCCGGTCGAGCTGGCAGATTACGGAAATATCCGGCTGGATCATTGTGCGGTTATCGCAGTCGAGCTGCACATCAAGCGGGGCAGGAAGGACTTTACATGTACCTTTGTTATTGCGGATATATAGCTTAAGCTCGAAAAGCAGTTCACTGATCAGTTCCTGGTGTACAGAGCGAGGTGCTTCCAGAAAGATCAGATGCCCGTCGATGAGTTCAGCACGAACATCGTCCGGGAGGGCATAGTAGTCGTCCAGAGTGTATTCGCCCTGTTTCTTATCGGAAGAAAAAGTATAGGCTACAGCGGCCTCTCTGATTCCATCGATACCGGAATCGATATCTCTAAAAAGGACATCATTCAGTGCCTTCAGTGTTGTATAGCGTGGAGATTTTGTCTCGCCATTCAGAATCTTGTTGATGGTACCTATCGGTATGCCGGAAAGTCTGGAAAGCTGTTCTGTTGTAATGCCAAGTTCGTTTTTTCTTTCTTTGAATTCTTCCCCTAATGACTTCATAACAGCGCCTCCTTGAAATATTTTGTTAAAATTAGTATATCTATAAAACGGGTAAAAGTCAATGATAAATATCCGAAAATTAAAAAATGACCGTAAACGGTTAAAATCCATTAAAATAACTTGACTGGGAGGCATGGAATAGACTATGATAGTGAAAAAGAAAAGATGAGAGGACTGGGAAAATTATGAAAAAGAGTAATCCAAAGGCACTTATGCCAATTGGTGTATTTTTGGTTTTGTATCTGGGGCTTGGAATTGTTTTTGAATACGTGATGAAGATACCGATGGGATTTTACAACATTCCAATTGTACTTGCATTTATGGTGGCAATTTTAGTGGCCTGTTTTCAAAACAGGGAAGTCAGTTTTGATGATAAATTGTCCATCATGGCACAGGGACTGGCAGATAAGAATATTATTACAATGTTATTGATCTTCCTTGTGGCGGGGAGCTTTGTTGGAGTTGTGGGAAGAAGCAGTGCAGAGAGTGTGGCATATTTCATGCTTTCACTGATTCCGGCCAAGTTTTCCGTGGCGGTGTTATTTGTAGTTGCGTGTTTTGTATCAACCGCTATGGGAACTTCAGTCGGAACAATTACATTGATTGCCCCGATCGCAGCGGCAGTTTCTGATGCTTCAGGATTTGATCTGGCGCTCTGCATCGGTTCGGTCATGGGTGGTGCTATGTTTGGGGACAATCTTTCTTTTATATCAGACACGACGATTGCGGCGTGCAACGGACAGGGCTGTCAGATGAAGGATAAATTCCGGGAGAATTTCTGGATTGCATTTCCGGCAGCATTGGTAACGTTAGGTCTGATACTTGTATTGTCATTGCGCACGGATCTTGGCGGGGCAGTGAACCATGAGTATCATCTGATTCAGATGGTTCCATATATTTTAGTACTGATTGGCGGTATTATCGGGATCAATGTATTTCTCGTACTTTTGATCGGTATTTTCTCTGGAATTGTAATTATGCTTGCGACAGGACAGACAAGTTTTGTGGATTTGATCAGCAGCATGGGATCTGGAATTTCCGGAATGTTTGAGACTTGTATGGTAGCGGTACTGGTAGCAGCATTGTGTGCGTTGATTCGCGAGTATGGCGGTTTTGAGGCGCTGCTGTCTGTGATACGCAGGATATTTCGTGGACGAAAGGGCGGTCAGTTTGGCATGGGGCTTTTAGTAGCTGCAATGGATATCGCAACGGCGAATAACACGGTGGCTATTGTCATGGCAAATCCAATCGCAGTGGAGATGTCTGAAGAATATGGAATTACACACAGCAAAGCAGCATCACTGTTGGACACATTTTCCTGTATTTCACAGGGAGTCATTCCTTATGGTGCGCAGATGTTGGTGGCATTGTCCGCAATTCACGAGATGGGGTATGAACTTTCAGCATTTGATGTAATACCGAAGTTGTTCTATCCGGGATTATTGTTAGTCAGTTCACTGATATTTATTTTTATAATTCCTCAGAAGAAAGTTTCATAGGTGGATAGAGACTGATTTTGCCGAATAACTTTTGGAAAAATTGACAATGACATTTATTTCTTATATAATGATAACCTATTGAAATGGTAAGAAAAGGGGACTGCAACAGATGTTAAATCAGTTTTCAAGAACACAGTTATTGCTAGGAAAAGAAGCAATGGATAAATTAAAGAATTCCAGAGTCGCAGTGTTTGGTATTGGCGGAGTCGGTGGATATGTGTGTGAGGCTCTTGTAAGAAGCGGAGTCGGTCATTTTGATCTGATTGATGATGATAAGGTGTGCCTGACGAATTTGAACCGTCAGATTATTGCTACGAGAAAGACTGTTGGACAGTATAAAACAGATGTGATGAAGGAGAGAATGTTGGACATCAATCCAGATATTGAAGTAAATGTTCACAAATGTTTTTTCCTTCCGGAGAATGCAGAGGAGTTTCCGTTTGCTCAGTATGATTACGTGGTTGATGCGGTAGATACGGTGACTGCTAAAATTGAACTTGTTATGAAAGCAAAAGAGATGAAAGTGCCGATTATCAGCAGTATGGGAGCTGGTAATAAACTTGATCCAAGTGCATTTCGTGTGGCAGACATTTACAAGACAAAGATGTGTCCACTTGCGAAGGTTATGCGCCGTGAGTTAAAACAGCGTGGCGTGAAGAAATTGAAAGTGGTATATTCCGAGGAGAAGCCAACAAGACCACTGGAGGATATGGCTATTAGCTGCAGAAATCAATGCATCTGTCCTCCGGGTGCAAAACACAAATGCACAGAGAGGCGTGACATTCCAGGAAGTGTGGCATTTGTACCATCAGTCGTTGGATTAATCATTGCCGGAGAGGTCATTAAGGATCTGACTGTGGAGGAGCGCGCAATTTATTTTAACTAGACAAGACGATCGAAGATAACAAAAAACTTGAACTGTGTGGTCAGTCAGAAGTGGAATATCTTCTGAAGGGGCACACAGTTTTGGATTAAGGACTTGAAATATCAAGATGGGATTACTTATATTCCACTTTATATGACAATGTTGTTATGAAACAGATATTTAGAAAGCGAGGTACTTTTTATGGAATTACAGACAGCATTTGAAACGAGACGGAGCATCAGACATTATGATGCTGAGAAGAAAGTAACGAAAGAGCAGGTGGAGACTTTGATCAAGGCAGCAAGTCTTGCACCGTCATGGAAAAATACACAGACTTCCAGATATTATTGCGTATTATCCGAGGACAAGGTCGTAGAATTCAGTCAAAAATGTCTGCCGGAATTCAATCAGAAAAATTCAGCAGGTGCAGGCGCGTTAATTGTTACAACATTTGTAAAAGGACTCGTTGGATTTGATAATGATGGAAATCCGGTAAATGAAGCTGGAGACGGCTGGGGATACTATGATCTTGGACTGCAGAATGAGAATCTGCTTCTCAAGGCAACAGAGCTTGGGCTTGACACATTAGTCATGGGAATCCGGGACGGCGAAGCTATTCGTGAGATGCTTAATATTCCTGAGACAGAAAATGTAGTTGCAGTCATCGCGGTTGGTTACAAAGCAAAAGAAGCCAATATGCCAAAAAGAAAAGGATTAGAAGAAATCGCAAAATTCTTCTAAAGAAAATATTAGATTCAACGGATATAACATATAAGAACAGAATACAAAAATTTGTATTGATAAATATAGTGAGAAGTCTTGAAGTCGCCGTAAATTATAAGAGATATGGCTGGCTGTATCGAACGATCGTCAATTTTTTGCAATTTTACGAGCATAATTAAGAGGACATATGCACTGTCTGAACCGTTTTTTAGGTGAGTTTGCATATGTCCTCTTTAATTAATGGCGTAGCAAGAATGCAGAAATTTTAGAACAATCCTGTAATCTTTCCTTCTGCGTCGACATCAATTCTTTCAGCAGCCGGTACTTTTGGAAGTCCTGGCATGGTCATGATATCTCCGGTCAATGCTACGATGAATCCAGCTCCTGCAGAAATCTTTAAGTTTCTTACAGTAACGTCGAAATCTGTCGGTGCACCGAGTTTAGTGGCATCATCTGTTAAACTGTACTGAGTCTTTGCCATACAGATCGGAGCATTTTCAAATCCAAGGTCAGAGAGCTGTTTTGCCTGTTTCTGGGCAGCAGGTGTCAGGACAGCTTTTCTTCCACCGTAAACTTTCTGTACGATCTGGTCTAATTTCTCCTGGATCGTTGTATCTTCCTCATAGCAGTAGTGGAAGTCATTTGGCTCATCACATAAGCGGATCACTTCTTCTGCCAGCTTAAGACCACCTTCGCCGCCTTTTGCCCATACCTCAGAGAGAGCAACGTTGACGCCAACTTCTTTACATTTTGCTTCTACAAGATCAAGCTCAGCCTTTGTGTCTGTTGGGAATGCATTGATTGCAACAACACAAGGAAGTCCGTATACATTTTTAATATTATTTACATGTTTCATCAGATTCGGGATACCTTTTTCCAGAGCCTCTAAGTTCTCTTGGTTCAGATCCGCTTTTGCAACACCGCCGTTGTATTTCAGAGCGCGTACTGTTGCTACGATAACAACTGCGTTTGGCTTCAAGCCAGCCATGCGGCACTTGATATCCAGGAATTTCTCAGCACCGAGGTCAGCACCAAATCCGGCTTCTGTGATGGCGTAATCAGCGAGGTTCAGAGCCATCTTTGTAGCTGTTACAGAGTTACAGCCGTGTGCGATATTTGCAAATGGTCCACCGTGAATAATCGCCGGAGTGTGCTCCAGTGTCTGAACAAGGTTCGGCTTCAAAGCATCTTTTAACAGTGCGCACATAGCTCCTTCTGCGTGAAGGTCGTGAGCGGTTACTGGTTTTTGCTCAGAAATCTTTCCATATGTATAACCAACAATGATGCGGCCAAGTCTTTCTTTCAAATCTGTAATGTCTTTAGACAGACACAGAACAGCCATGATTTCGGAAGCAACAGTGATGTCATATCCGTCCTCTCTTGGTACGCCATTGATTCTTCCACCAAGTCCGTCTGTTACAAAACGAAGCTGGCGGTCATTCATGTCAACACAGCGTTTCCATACAATTTTACGTGGGTCGATATTTAATTCATTTCCCTGGTAAATATGGTTGTCGATGAGGGCTGCTAATAAGTTGTTGGCAGCTCCAATTGCGTGAAAGTCACCGGTGAAGTGAAGGTTGATATCCTCCATTGGTACAACCTGCGCATATCCGCCACCGGCAGCACCGCCTTTGATTCCGAATACAGGTCCAAGAGAAGGCTCGCGAAGTGCGACCATAACCTTTTTATTCAGACGTTGCATTGCATCAGCAAGTCCGACAGTTGTGGTTGTCTTTCCTTCTCCGGCAGGTGTCGGGTTGATTGCTGTGACAAGAATTAATTTGCCATCTTTGTTCTGGGATTTCTTTAAGAAATTGTAGTCAATCTTTGCTTTGTATTTGCCATATTGCTCTAAGTATTCGTCCGGGATTCCGGCTTTCTCTGCAATGGCAGTGATTGGTTCCATTGTACACTCCTGTGCGATCTCGATATCAGTTTTCATCTTCATTTCCTCCCTGGTTTAATGTAAGCCTCACGTCGCTAGATAAGTACATGCCAGGCAGATGCCCATGCATGTGTAAACACATGCATGGGCTATGGCTTATCCCCCTGGCATTAATAAAAAAGGACAACATCTATCGTTAGGATAAATGTTGCCCAGACGGTCGGCTTAATACGACTTCTGATTCCTCTGTGGTACTCCACAATTATCCGTCAGTCATCAGAATGCTTAGTAATATCTTATGGTATCCGGAACTAAAAGTCAATGAAAAAATGAACTTCGTTGATATTTATAAGGTAAAATGTTACAATAGTTAGGCAATTTTAAAGTAAATTTTTGAGAAACCAACGACAGGAGGGCATGTGATGACATTACAGCAGTTAAGGTATGTGACGACCGTTGCGGAGACAGGCACTATGAGCGAAGCAGCCCGTCGTCTTTTTGTTTCTCAGCCAGGACTGACAAAAGCAATTAGAGAACTGGAACAAGAGATGGGAATTATCATTTTTGACAGGACGAATAAGGGAATCGAAGTGTCAAAGGATGGAGCGATATTTTTAGGATATGCAAGGCAGGTGCTGGAGCAGGCATCACTTTTGGAGGAGCGCTATAAGCTTCAGGCAGGAGGCAAGAAAGAATTTAGTGTCTCTACACAACATTATTCTTTCGCAGTCAATGCATTTGTTGACCTAATCAAAGAATTTGGCGGGGACAATTATGATTTTTCTCTTCGAGAGACGCAGACATATGAGATCATCGATGATGTGGCGAAGATGAGAAGTGAGATTGGAATTTTGTATCTGAACGATTTTAACCGGACCGTATTAAAGAAGATCATCAAGGCAAAGGATCTGGAATTTGAGACTTTATTTACGGCCAAACCACACATTTTCGTCAGTACTTCAAATCCGTTAGCAGGAAAAGAATCTGTAACGATGGAAGATTTAAAGACATACCCATATCTGTCTTTTGAGCAGGGAGAACACAACTCTTTTTACTTTTCAGAGGAAATATTCAGTACTACAGAGCGTGCGAAGAATATCCGTGTACGTGACCGCGCGACACTTTTTAATTTACTGATTGGACTGAATGGATATACGGTGTGTAGTGGAGTCATTGATGAGGAACTGAACGGAGCTAATATTGTGGCAGTACCTTTAAAAGAAGAAGGAGATATGGAGATTGGAATTCTGACGCACCACAGAATTCGTGGGAGCCGGATGAGTGAATTTTATATTCAGGCTCTGCGAAAATATATCAGCTGGAAGAATGCCGAGGCATTCTTGATATAAAATTTATATACCGGCAAAACGGTGAAATTGACTTTTGACATGTGCATCTATATAATAGGAAACTGAAAATACAAAGGATGAGTAGAGGTGTTACACATGGTCGGTAAAAATTTTTCGGGAAAGCAGATGTCAGAAGCATTTATAAACAGCGCATTTCTGGCGTTGTCAGGAGGTTTTCAGGACGCTTATACATATAATACGAGAAATGAAGTTTTTTCCAACGCGCAGACAGGAAACGTAGTATTGATGAGTCAGCATTTTATGACCGGAGACTGGAAGGCCGGAGTACGATATTTGCTGCCTCTTATAGCATTTGTTCTTGGAGTTTTCGTGGCAGATCAGATTCAGATGCGGTATAAATATGCCAGACGGCTTCACTGGAGGCAGGGGATTCTGCTTGCAGAGATCGTCATATTATTTGTCGTAGGATTTATTCCACACAGTCTGAATATGACAGCGACGATTTTTGTGTCCTTTGCCTGTGCGATGCAGGTGCAGACATTCCGGAAGATGGGTGGTTATTCCTATGCAAGTACCATGTGTATCGGCAACTTAAGAAGTGGAACAGCAGCATTTTCTCATTATCTGCAGGATAAAAAAACAGAGCAGTTAAAGCAGGCCGCTTATTATTTTGGAATTATCTTTTTATTTGCGATCGGAGCAGGACTTGGCGGCAACCTGACGGAACATTTTGGAATCCATATGATCTGGATTTCCTGTATTCTTCTGGGACTAAGCTTTTTATTAATGTTTGAGAATGAGTGATAAAAATGAATATAACAGAGTTAAGATATATCATTGAAATTGCACAGTGTGGTTCGGTGAGCGCGGCATCCAAGCGTTTGTATGTTGCACAGCCGAACATCAGTAAGGCAATCCGGAATCTGGAAGAGGAATATCAGATCCAGCTCTTCGTGCGGACAGCGAGGGGAATGGCTCCTACCAGGGAAGGGCAGCAGTTTATTGCGCAGGCGAGACGGGTCATTCAGGAAATTGAAGGGTTGGACCGTAAATTCCAGGGAAATAAAAAAGGGACTGATGTAGAGATGAAAATTTCTATACCAAGAGCCAGCTATGCATCTTATGCATTTGGAAAGTATGTAGAGCAGGTGAGAGATGCAGAAGAGCTGAGACTGCATATCCGGGAGTGCAATTCTGTCCAAGCACTGGACAATCTTACAAAGAAGCATTACAATCTTGCGCTGATCCGGATGGAAGACAAATATGAAGAATATTACTATTCCATTATTCATTTAAGAGGTCTGGAATATGAAAAAATCATGGATTTCCAGTATCGTCTTGTTGTTAATGAGAATGATCCGCTGGCAACGAAAAAACTGAATGGATATGAAGATCTGGAACCTTATATCGAGCTGATACACGGAGATTCCAGACTGCCGAACGGGGAGTATCTGGACATTAAGGAAACGCCGGAGAATCAGAATGCACACAGACGGATTCATGTATATGAGCGTGGCAATCAGTTTATGCTTCTGAAAGATATACCGGGAACCTATATGTGGGTGTCACCGATTCCGGAAGAACTTCTCCGAAGAAATGGACTGGCACAGCGTAAGATAGAATGGCAGCAGCGGCGGATGAAAGATGTTATGGTATATCCGGGCAGAAAGTTTCTGAGTGAAGATGAACGGGAGTTTATCCGGCAGCTGAAGAAAGAAGCAATAGAAGTCTCAAAATAGCGAGGCTTCTTTTTTTGATCTTTAAAGTTACTTGAAACTAATAAATATATGTAAAAGTATATATCACTCATGCTTTATTGATATTTTCATGGCAATAAAAATTGAGATAAAATAGAAATAGAATAAATTTGATTCATGAGGAGGTTTTTTATGTTAGACGCATCTTATTACGAGAAGACAGATGAGATTATTGCCTGTCACACGCGTGAAGAGCGGTCGCTGATTCCGATTATCCAGGATATTCAGGAGGAATACCGCTATCTTCCACCGGAATTATTAAGTTATGTGGCCGGAAAAATTGGCATTTCAGAAGCAAAGGCTTTCAGCGTTGCAAGTTTTTATGAGAACTTCTCGTTTGAAGCAAAGGGCAAATATGTTATTAAAGTCTGTGATGGTACGGCCTGTCATGTGCGTAAATCAATTCCGATACTGGAAGGATTATATAAAGAGCTGGGGCTTAATAAAGATAAACACACAACAGATGATCAGTTATTTACAGTAGAGACCGTTTCCTGTCTTGGCGCATGCGGACTTGCACCGGCAGTCATGATCAATGACGAGGTGTATGGTAAGATGACACCGGAAAAAATGAGTGAATTAATCAAAAAACTGCGGGAGGAATAACAGATGAAACTGGAAAACAGAACACAACTTAGACTCCTGCGTGAACAATGCCAGGAGAAGAGAAATAAAGAAACATGTAAGATACTGGTCTGTGGAGGGACCGGATGTCTTGCAGGTGGTTCTGACAAAATCTTTGACAGATTCAGTGAACTGACAGCGGGTATGGATCATGTTGAGGTCAGAATCGGAGCAGAGATTGCACATGGAGAACATGTCGGCGTTAAGAAAAGTGGATGTCATGGCTTTTGCGAGATGGGTCCGCTTGTCAGAATTGAACCTTATAATTATCTCTACTTAAAAGTAAAGCTGGAAGACTGTGAAGAAATCTTTGAAAAGTCAGTCCTCCATGGAGAGCCAGTCACACGTCTGATGTACAAGCAGGATAATGAGGTCTATCAGACTCAGGAAGAAATTCCATTCTATGCAAAACAGACAAGACTTGTTCTGAAAAACTGCGGCCACATTGATGCAGAACATATTGAGGATGCACTGGCAGTAGGTGCATATGAAGCATTTGAAAAAGCTGTATTTGAGATGACGCCGGAGGCCGTAATCAAGACGATTACCCAGTCAAATCTGCGTGGACGTGGAGGAGCTGGTTTCCAGACTGGAAGAAAATGGTCCCAGGTTGCTGGACAGAAAGAAAAGATCCGTTATGTCGTCTGCAATGGTGATGAAGGAGATCCGGGAGCATTCATGGACAGAAGCATCATGGAAGGAGATCCGCATCGCATGATCGAAGGTATGATGATCGCAGCCTATGCGGTACAGGCACAGGAAGGATATATTTATGTCCGTGCGGAATACCCGCTGGCAGTCAGCAGACTTCGCATTGCAATCAGACAGGCAGAAGAGCTTGGAATTCTAGGAGACAATATTTTGGGAACAGGATTTAGCTTCCATTTACATATCAACCGTGGAGCAGGAGCTTTCGTATGTGGTGAGGGCTCAGCCCTGACAGCATCCATTGAAGGTAAGCGTGGAATGCCACGTGTAAAACCGCCTAGAACCGTTGAAAAGGGATTATTTGGAAAACCGACGGTTCTGAATAATGTTGAGACTTATGCGAATGTACCGATGATCGTGAAGCATGGAGCTGACTGGTATACAGGAATCGGAACACCGGAAAGTCCGGGAACGAAAGCATTTGCCCTGACAGGAAATGTAAATAATACCGGTCTGATCGAGGTGCCGATGGGTATTACGTTAAGAGAGATCATCTTTGATATTGGGGGCGGAATCCGTGATGGAAAGATGTTTAAAGCTGTCCAAATCGGAGGACCATCTGGAGGATGTCTGACAGAATCACAGCTGGACAGTAAGATGGACTTTGATTCACTGACGAAGATTGGTGCCATGATCGGTTCTGGAGGACTGGTTGTTATGGATGAGAATACCTGTATGGTTGAAGTTGCAAGATTCTTTATGAATTTTACGCAGCGTGAAAGTTGTGGAAAATGTGTACCATGCCGTGAGGGAACGAAGCGTATGCTGGAGATTCTGGAGCGTATCGTTGCCGGAGAAGGAAGAGAAGGGGACATCGAAGAGCTGAAAGAGTTAGCTGATATGATTGAAAACACAGCTCTCTGCGGTCTTGGAAAGAGTGCGCCAAAACCGGTAATCAGCACGATTCAGGCATTCCGGGAAGAATATGAAGAGCATATCCGTGATAAGAAATGCCGTGCCGGTATCTGTGCAAATCTCCGGAATTATAAGATCAATCCGGAAAAATGTAAGGGATGCTCCAAGTGTGCAAGAAATTGTCCGGTTGGTGCCATTACAGGCAAGATTAAATCACCGTATGTGATCGACAGCGCAAAATGTATCAAATGTGGAGCATGTTTAGAGAATTGTTCCTTTGGTGCAGTCTATACAGAATAACCGAGGAGGAAAGAATATGGGATCAATGATGATTGATGGACGGCGTGTGGAATTCACGGATGAACCAAACGTTCTGGCCGTTATCCGCAAAGCCGGAATAGATATACCAACATTATGCTACCATTCTGAATTATCCATTTACGGTGCATGCCGTCTTTGTACTGTAGAAAATGAATGGGGAAAGACGTTTGCTTCCTGTTCAGAAAAACCGAAGGACGGAATGGTCATTTATACGAATACACCAAGACTGATAAAATACAGAAAGCAGATTATAGAATTGCTTTTAGCATCGCACTGCAGAGATTGTACAACCTGTATCAAGAGTGGGGAATGTCATCTCCAGGATCTTGCACACAGGCTGGGAGTGCACGATGTCCGATTTGAGAATACAAAAGAGCCACATCCGATTGATGACAGTTCACCAGCAATTGTACGTGATCCAAATAAATGTATTCTCTGTGGTGACTGTGTGCGTATGTGCGACAATGTACAGGGAGTAAATGCCATTGATTTTGCCTATCGTGGAACAGAAGCAATTGTATCTCCTGCATTTAATAAGCCAATTGCCCAGACAGACTGTGTAAACTGTGGACAGTGCCGTGTTGTCTGTCCGACCGGAGCAATCAGTATCAAGACGAATATTGATGTTGTCTGGGATGCGCTTGCTGATAAAGATACCATTGTAATTGCCCAGATTGCACCGGCTGTACGTGTGGCAGCAGGTGAGGAATTCGGAATTCCAAAGGGTGAGAATGTGATGGGAAAACTGGTCGGAGTTCTTCACAGACTTGGCTTTGATGAGGTCTATGACACAGCATATGGAGCTGATTTGACAGTTATGGAAGAGTCGAAAGAATTTATGGAGAGATTCAACGCAGGAGAAAATCTTCCGTTATTTACCTCATGCTGTCCGGCGTGGGTGAAATTCTGCGAGAACCGTTATCCGGAATTTGTTCCACATCTGTCTAGCTGCCGTTCACCACAGCAGATGTTTGGAGCAGTCGTAAGAGAATACTATAAGAATCCGGAAAATAATGCCGGTAAAAAATTAGTATCTGTATCAATTATGCCATGTACGGCAAAGAAAGAAGAAATTCTTCGTCCAGAATCGAAAACGAATGGCAGACAGGACATAGATTATGTTCTGACAACAACCGAATTGATTTCTATGATTAAGCGGGCAGGAATTATGTTTGACCAGGTTGAAATCGAATCTGCAGATGTACCATTTGGAATTGGTTCCGGAGCCGGAGTGATCTTTGGAGTGACCGGAGGAGTCACAGAAGCTGTTCTTCGTAAGATTACACAGGGACACAAGCGTGCAGATATGGAAGAATTGAAGTCCAGCGGAGTGCGCGGTGATGATGGAATCAAAGAGATTGTCTATGATTATAATGGCAAAGAGATCAAAGCTGCAATCGTAAGCGGCCTTGCAAATGCAGACCAGCTGCTGAAGAAGATTAAGAGCGGAGAGATTCATTATGATTTCGTAGAAGTTATGGCATGCAGACGCGGATGTGTCATGGGTGGCGGACAGCCACTGGATGCAGGTGTACATACGAGAGAAGCACGTATGCAGGGGCTGTATAAGGCAGATGTCAATACCCAGATTAAGAAATCAGATGAAAATCCGATGGTACAGTCTTTGTATGAAGGACTTTTGAAAGGTAAAACACATGAACTTCTGCACAGAAATTTTACGGAAGCTGAGAAAGAAAAGAATAAATAAAAACAGACCTGCATATAGTTGGAGATGACTTTTTAACAAAGTTTTGAAAATTTAAAATTATTTTGTAAAACTACATAAAATCTTAAGAAAAGGAGTGTATAATGGAGTGTGAAAGAGAGGGTTATTATGGCTTATCACACAACACCATACTTACTCCTTTTTTTGCCGTCAGCACTTCTTTTTTATCAGATCACTCCGGCAAAATGGAGAAGTTATACATTGCTCATATTTAGTTATTTGTTTTTCTGGAGCTTTAGTGAAAAATTAATTATTTATCTGATCGGGACAACATTTCTGACACACCATATCTGTATCTGGATGGATACGATGGACAAGCGCGACAAGAGAAAAAAGAGAGTATTTCAGTTAGGAATTCTTTTGCTTTTGGGAACGATTTTGTGTCTGAAGTATCGAAATTTTTTCTTTGGAAATGTTTCGAAGCTGGCAATGGTGCTTCATATAGACTGGAGCTATCAAGATCAACTGATCTTTTTGCCAATTGGAATTTCTTTTTATACACTATCTGCAATCGGATATATGGCAGATGTGTATTGGGGAAAGGTAAAGGCAGAGTACAGTCTGGTGAAGACCGCATTGTTTCTTGGATTCTTCCCGGTAATCGTAGAAGGTCCGATCTGCAGATGGGAAGATGTGGAAGGTACTTTGTTTAAAAATGAATCTGTAAAAGCAGAGAATGTTTTTAAGGGCTGTTATCGGATCATCTGGGGATTGTTTAAAAAGATGATTATTGCGGACAGGCTTGCAGTGCTGGTCGACAAGGTGTATGTCGGATACGAGAGCTACAGTGGTGCCGTGATCGTGGCAGCGGCGATTTCTTATACGATACAGTTGTATATGGAATTTTCGGGCTGTATGGATATGGTCATCGGAAGTGCCGGACTTTTTGGAATTCGCCTGCCGGAGAATTTCAGTCAGCCGTTTTTTGCAAAGACATGTACAGATTTCTGGAAACGATGGCACATTACGCTTGGTGTCTGGTTCAAGAACTATATCTTTTATCCAGTATCCATTTCCAAGACGGCCAGAAAGTGGAATAAATTTACGAGAAAACATTTCAAAGGGGATTTTGGAAAATATGTGGCGAGAATGGGAATTGCAGCAATGGCACTTTTCCCGGTATGGATCAGTAATGGTCTATGGCATGGTCCGAAATGGAATTACATTTTTTACGGATTATATTACTTTGGATTGATTTTTATGGGACTTGCATTGGAACCGGTAAGAGACAGAATTCTTGCAGTACTTCATATTAATCCAGAGTGTATGTTCTATAAAGCATTTCAGACAGTGAAGATGCTGATCATCATATTCACGGGTGAAATGTTTTTCCGAGGAGATGGCTTCCGTCAGGGATTTCATATGTTTAAAAGTATCTTTCAGGGATTCACGACAGAGACGTTTAAGGATGGCACCTTGCTTACATTAGGTTTGGATCAGAATGATTTCAGAATTATAATAATTGGCTGTATGATAGTATTTTTCGCAGATCTGATAAAGGAGTATTGGCCGAAAGAAACAAAAATGTGTCAAAAACAGTGGATCTGCACGGTTGAAAAAGCATTTGTTCCTGGAAAATGGGTCATTTGTTATGGTCTTGTTATGGCAATTCTGATCTTTGGGGCATATGGAGAAGGTTATCAGATGATTGATTTGATTTATGCAGGATTTTAGAGGATATAGGCATGAAGAAAAAGATAGGAATATTTATATTTATAGTGATATGCAGTACGGTGATGTTATCTGACTGGATAGAACGTATCTATATCGGCAGACTTGCAGGGCTGCCGGGAAGATATAACAGCTATGTCGGTATTCAGAAAGAACAAAAAGATTCTATAGATATGCTTGTACTTGGGGACAGCGAGAGCATGACGTCGATATCTCCGATGGAATTGTGGAAAAGTACCGGAATTACAAGTTATATATGTGGACAATCTGGTCAGCGCATTTCGGAATCATATTATATGTTAAAGCATGCTTTAGATTATCAGTCACCGCAGGTCGTACTATTGGAAACTAATATGTTGTTTCGCTATACGAATACACCGGATAGTCTGCGCAGTTCTATCAGCGATACAGCTATGTACTATTTTCCGGTGTTACAATATCATAATTTGTGGAAAAATATTGTGAATGACCAGATACCAGAAGGATGGCAGTCTTACAAAGGCTTTGCAATCCGGTCGGGAGTGGCAGCATACAGCAAAGGCAGTTACATGAAGAAGACGAAAAAGGAAAAAGAAATACCCCAAATAAATCTCTGGTATTTGGATAAAATCCGGAAACTGTGTGAGAAAAACAAAATTCAGCTCTTGCTTTACACATCGGCTTCTCCGGTGAATCATAATTACAAGAGATACAATGCAGTGCTAAAATACGCCGGGAAGTATGGAATTCCTTATATTGATTTTAATCAGAAGCTTAAGGAACTGGGAATTGACTGGAAAAATGACACTCTGGATAAAGGCGATCATTTGAACCTGTCAGGAGCACATAAAGTTACAGATTACATGACCATGTATTTGCAGGAGCATTATATGCTGCCGGATCACAGAGGCGATGAGAAATTTACGAGCTGGGATACGATGGCAGAGCAGTATACAACGGAGACAGGATATTAGAGGTGCGCAGTAGAGGTATGTCATGCAATTGCATGACGCGCACCTCGCAGCAAGAATGCCAAGGCATTCTTGAATAAGTTGTTAGAATTTCATAAAAAATCCCAAGATGGAGAGCTTGTAGAAGAGCTGTCCATCTTGGGATTTTTATCATTTTACTATAGTTAGTCTGTATAAAAATGATAAATAATTTGCTTTTTATAAGTTTCACCGGCTTTTACCACGGGGCTTGGAAAATTCGGATGATGAATAGCGTCTGGAAAATATTGTGGCTCGAAGCACACAGCATCTCTTGCCTCGTATACATGCCCTTGCTTTCCGGCAACATGCTCCAGATAGTTGGCAGTGTAAAGCTGGATTCCAGGATAATCTGTCGATAAGTCCATGGAGATGCCGCTCTGGTCACCTGTTGCAGTCAACACTTTGTGAGGAACGCCATATCCGGTTCCAATTACCCAGTTGTGATCGTAGCCGCGGGCAGTCTGCAACATAGAATCTTCAATATCAGTGCCAAGATAACGTCCGTCCCGAAAATCCATAACCGTTCCGGTGACAGAAGTAATCTCTCCAGTTGGAACAGAAGCAGCATCAGTTGGAGTATAGAAGTCTGCTGCCAGCGTAACCTTATGATTCAGAATATCACCGGAACCTTCTCCGTTCAGATTGTAGTAACTGTGGTGCGTCATGCTAATCAATGTATCCTGATCCGGAGCTGCTTCGTATGTAATCGAGAAAGCAGGCTCTTCGTTCTGGCCGGAAATCTCGTAGGTGACAGACATGGTCAGTGCTCCTGGGAATCCCTGATCCATATGAGGACTTTCCAGAGAAAATGTAATGGAGGTGTCTGTTTTAGCTGCTACGTTCCAGATCCGTTTTGAGTAAGAGTCCGGACCGCTGTGAAGATTATTTTCACCATCGTTGGCAGCCAGTTTATATTCTGTACCATTCAGTGTAAATGAAGCACCTCCGATACGATTGGCGCTTCTGCCGACATTATTTCCAAAGCAGGTGTCATCGGCCACGTAGCCTGCAAGATCATCATAGCCAAGGACAACATCCGTTGGCTTGCCATTCTTATCCGGGACGAGCAGGCGTACGAGAGTGCTGCCGTAATCTGTGACAGAAAGTTCGATGGCGTCATTTTTTAATGTATATAATCTGACTGTTCTGCCGTCACATAAAGTTCCGAAATCGGTAGTTGTAATCATAATCCAATCTCCTCGTAGAAAACAAATATATAAAACTAAAACTGAAACTAAATTTAGTATAGTACCTGGAAAGAAGTTTCGCAAGAAATAAAAAGTATAGACTTATATAGAATATATAAAAAAGTAGACAAAAGAAAAGAAAAAGAGCATAATGTGGTTATTGATGCATATTGCGAAGCTAAACGGCCGGATTTGCGGAGCAAAACGGTCGCATTCCGT
>OLVP01000234.1_pt1 | contig 49031 bp, 40 predicted proteins | sample 1673281 | NCBI WGS metagenome assembly OLVP01 (sample SAMEA3178940, study PRJEB25190) | human gut metagenome | biome: human gut; feature: human-associated habitat; material: faeces | place: Austria | collected 2013
GGGAAGAGATACATTTTGATTATATAAAAAAAGAAGCGGCGGAACGATTAATAAGAACTATTTCAGGAATAAGGGTAGCGGAGATAGAAGAAAAGAGGGACATTCCTGACACAATTGATTTTTTAAAAATGTATGGAGTTATGACAGTGAAGGAACTTGATATAGAAAGTCGTTGGAGACAGAACAGTATTTATGAGAGCTGCCGGGTTTTGATTGGAAAAAAAGCGGGAGGTGAATCTTGTTATTTAGATATCCATGAACGTTATCATGGACCGCATGGCTTACTTGCAGGCACTACAGGTTCAGGAAAGTCAGTATTTACAAACTCAATATTAATGAGTATTCTTTACAGGACAACACCGGAAGATGTAAGGCTTATTGTTATTGATCCTAAGGTTGTGGAATTTCAGGTATACAATAAAATACCTCATTTATTATATGATGTAGTTACAGACCCTAAAAAAGCGGCAGGCATTCTTAACTGGGCGGTGGCAGAAATGACCACCAGATATAAGAAGTTTGCCAATGTAGGGGCAAGAGATATTGGAAGTTACAATGCAAAGGTGGAAAGCGGTGATTTTTCAGGAGATAATCCACCGGAAAAAATGCCACAGATACTTATTGTAATTGACGAGTTAGCTGACCTTATGATGGTGGCAGCTAAGGAAGTGGAAGAGGCAATATGCCGTTTAGCACAGCTTGCCAGAGCAGCAGGCATTCATATGGTTATTGCAACTCAGCGTCCTTCAGTAGATGTTATTACGGGACTTATTAAGGCAAATATTCCTTCACGAGTTGCCCTTACTGTGGCATCAGGAACGGATTCAAGAACAATTATAGATATGAACGGAGCTGAAAAGCTCTTAGGCAATGGTGACATGTTGTTTTATCCTGCCGGATATGTTAAACCTGTGAGAGTACAGGGAGCATATGTATCGGATAAGGAAATTTTTGATACTGTTGAATATATTAAAAACAACAGTGGAGAAGCTGAATATGACGAAACCATTGGTGCAAAATTAACTACGGATATGGAGGCTTCCGGTGGAGCAGAAGGGGATAAAGACCCGTTATTTGCTGAAGCAGGAAGGCTTTGCATAGAAAAGCAAAAGGGCTCAACTAGTATGATTCAAAGGCAGTTCAGAGTGGGCTTTAACAGAGCGGCACGTATTATGGAACAGCTTTATGATGCAGGGGTTGTAGGTCAGGAGGAACAGAATAAACCTAGAAAGGTTATTATGAGTTTAGATGAATTTGAAGCTAGTTTACAAAACGATAATCAATAAGAAGGAGATATTAAAATTATGAAATCAGACATTGAAATTGCACAGGAGGCAGTGATGCTTCCGATTAAAGAGGTAGCACAGAATATAGGTTTAACAGAGGATGATATTGAGTTATATGGAAAGTATAAGGCAAAAATATCCAATGAATACTATGAAAAAATCAAAGATAATGAAGATGGTAAACTTATTCTTGTTACAGCCATAAATCCGACTCCTGCAGGAGAAGGAAAAACAACAGTAACTGTTGGTTTAGGAGAGGCATTTGGAAGATTAAATAAAAAAGCAATGATAGCTTTAAGAGAGCCGTCATTAGGACCATGCTTTGGTATTAAAGGTGGTGCTGCAGGTGGCGGATATGCTCAGGTTGTTCCAATGGAAGATTTAAATCTTCATTTTACAGGAGACTTCCATGCAATAACTTCAGCTAACAATTTACTTGCTGCAATGCTTGACAACTCCATCCAGCAGGGAAATGAATTAAATATTGACCCAAATCAGGTTGTATGGAAGAGATGTGTTGACATAAATGACAGAGTTTTAAGAAATATAGTAGTAGGTCTTGGAAGAAAAGTAGATGGTGTTGTAAGAGAAGATCATTTCGTTATTACCGTGGCATCAGAAATCATGGCAATTCTTTGTCTTGCCAACGATTACGCAGATTTAAAGGAAAGACTTGGAAAGATAATTGTTGCATACACATATGACGGAGAGCCTGTAACTGCAAAGGATATTAAGGCAGTAGGTTCAATGGCAGTTCTTTTAAAGGATGCCATGAAGCCAAACCTTATTCAGACATTAGAGCATACACCGGCATTGGTACATGGTGGACCTTTTGCCAATATTGCTCATGGATGTAACTCAGTAAAGGCTACAAAAACAGCTCTTAAAATGGCAGATTATGTAATAACGGAAGCAGGCTTCGGCGCTGATTTAGGAGCAGAGAAATTTCTTGACATTAAATGTAGGAAGGCAGGCCTTAAGCCGGATTGTGTAGTATTAGTTGCTACGGTAAGGGCTTTAAAATATAATGGTGGCGTGTCAAAGGATGAATTATCCAACGAAAATGTTGAAGCTTTAGCAAAGGGTATTGTAAACCTTGAAAAACATATTGAAAATTTACAGCAGTTTGGAGTTCCTGTAGTAGTTACATTAAATCGGTTTGTAACAGATACGGAAGCTGAATATGAATTTATAAAGAATTTCTGTGAAGAACGTGGATGTGAGTTCGCATTAGCAGAAGTTTGGGCAAAAGGTGGCGAAGGCGGAGTTGCTTTAGCACAGAAAGTAATTGATACTATTGAAAATAAGCCGTCAAATTACAAGCCTTTATATCCTGATAATATGTCCATTAAAGAAAAAATAGAAACTGTTGCCACAAAGATATATGGAGCAGAGGGAGTAACATATTCTCCTGAGGCTGAAAAGGCCATTGCCAATATTGAAAAGTTAGGATATGGAGATTATCCTGTATGTATGGCAAAAACACAGTATTCACTGTCAGATGACAAAACTAAGTTAGGACGTCCTACAGGATTTACAATAAATATCCGTGAAGTATATATTTCTGCCGGAGCAGGATTTGTAGTTGCAATTACCGGAAGCATTATGACCATGCCTGGATTATCAAAGAAGCCGGCAGCATATGGAATTGATTTGACTGATGATGGCAAAATAGAAGGATTATTCTAAAACATAAAATTTACCGGAAAAGAGGGAAAAGGAAATGGCAAAAATAATAGACGGAAAGGCTATTTCATTAGCAATAAAGGATGAGTTAAAGGAAAAGGTAGCTGAATATAAGAATAAAGGAATTGACATTACATTAGCAGTTGTAAAGGTGGGAAACGACCCGGCATCTGCAGTTTATGTAAGAAATAAGGAAAAAGCCTGTGAATATGTAGGTATTAATTCAAGAACCTTAGCTTTGCCGGAGGAAACTACTCAGGAGGAGTTACTTAATATTGTCAGGGAATTAAATGAAGATGATACCGTAAACGGCATTTTAGTTCAGCTTCCCCTTCCAAAGCATATAGATGAAAGTGAGATACTTCTTGCAATTAACAGCACAAAGGATGTTGACGGATTTCATCCAGTAAATGTAGGAAAAATGGTAATTGGAGAAGATACATTTTTACCATGTACTCCTGCAGGAATTATTGAAATGCTAAAACGCAGTGACATAGATATTGAAGGAAAAGAGTGTGTGGTAATTGGAAGAAGCAATATTGTAGGAAAGCCTATGTCACTTTTAATGCTTAAGGAAAATGCCACAGTTACAATTGCCCATTCAAGAACTAAGGATTTAAAGGAAGTTACAAAGCGGGCAGATATTTTAGTTGCTGCTATTGGAAAACCAAAATTTGTAACAGCTGATTATGTTAAAGAAGGTGCCGTGGTAATTGACGTAGGAATGGATAGAGATGAAAACGGTAAGCTTTGTGGTGATGTGGATTTTGAGTCAGTGGAGCCAAAGGTATCAGCCATAACACCTGTTCCGGGAGGTGTAGGCCCAATGACAGTTACTATGTTGTTGGTAAACTGTTTAAGAAGTGTAGAGCTAAATAAAAAATAAATTAATCTATAAAAGCTAATGTCCAAAATGCAGCGGAGATTAAAAGGAGGTCAAAATGAAGTTTGCAAATATTATAATTGATATTTCTCACGAAAAGTTAGACCATCCTTTTGGATATATAATACCTGAAGAATTGGAGAACCGCATTTTTGCAGGCACAGGGGTAATGATACCCTTTGGCAGGGGAAACCGACAGATAAAGGGATATGTTATTGAGGTAACTGATAAACCATCCTTTGATGTAAGCAAAATGAAAAAAATATCCTCTGTTATTGAAGGTGCAGTGGAAGTGGAAAGCATGCTTATTAAACTGGCATGGTGGATAAAAGAAAACTACGGTTCAACCATGAATCAGGCATTAAAAACCGTAATACCTGTAAAAAACAAAGTCAGGGCAAAGGAAAATAAAACCATTGTTCTAAATATGACTAAAGATGAAGCATTAGAGAAGATTGAACAATACACCAAAAAACATGCTACAGCAAGAATAAGACTTCTTAAGGAATTAATTGACAATAATAATATTTCTAAGAGACTTGTAACAGATAAATTAAATATATCTGACAGTACGATAAAATCCATGGAAATCCAGGGAGATATTGTTGTTAATACGGATATTGATTATAGAAATCCCGTTACTGTTACCAGTCAGCCGGAGTATGACATTGTTCTTAATAACGAACAAAGATGTGTTGCGGAAGAAATAAAGAAAACCATGAATTTTAAACCTTCTAAGTTCCCTAATGTTCATCTGATTCATGGAATTACAGGAAGCGGAAAGACGGAAGTATATATGGATTTAATTGACTATACCATTAAAAACGGAAAGTCTGCCATTGTACTTATTCCGGAAATTGCCCTTACCTATCAGACAGTTATGAGATTTACAAGGCGTTTTAAGGAAAAGGTGTCCATTGTAAATTCCAGAATGTCTGCAGGAGAGAAGTACGACCAGTTTGAAAGGGCTAAGAAGGGTGAAATCAGCATAATGATTGGCCCCAGGTCAGCACTTTTTACACCTTTTAAAAATTTGGGACTTATTGTAATAGATGAAGAGCATGAAAGTGCATATAAAAGCGAGTCGGTGCCTAAGTATCATGCCATAGAAGTAGCACAAAAAAGAGGTGTGGATACGGGAGCTGCCATTGTTTTAGGTTCAGCCACACCATCTCTTGAGTCATATTACCAGGCAAAAAAAGGCATATATAAGTTTCATAAACTTACATCAAGGGAAAAAGGAAATCTTCCCACAGTTTCCATTGTGGATTTAAGGGAAGAGTTAAAAAATGATAATAAGTCTATATTTAGTGTAAAATTAAGTGAATTAATTAAAGACAGATTACAGAAAAAACAGCAGACAATGCTGTTTATTAACAGAAGAGGATATGCGGGATTTGTATCCTGCAGGGATTGTGGTGAGGCAATTAAATGTCCCCACTGTGATGTTACCTTAAAACTTCACACCAATAGAAAATTAGTATGTCATTATTGTGGACACACGGAAATGATGCCGGGATTGTGTCCGGGATGTGGCTCTAAAAATATTGGTGGCTTTGGAATAGGAACCCAGCAGATAGAACTGGCAGTCAAGAAAATGTTCCCCACAGCAAAAGTTCTTAGAATGGATGCAGATACCACATCTAAAAAAGGAAGCCATGACAGAATACTTTCAGCTTTTGCCAACCACGAAGCAGATATACTAGTGGGAACCCAGATGATTGTTAAGGGGCATGATTTCCCTAACGTAACCTTAGTGGGAGTTTTAGCAGCAGATATGTCTTTATATGCATCTGATTACAGGGCAGCAGAGAGAACCTTCCAGCTTTTATGTCAGGCGGCAGGAAGAGCCGGAAGAGGAGTAAGCTTAGGAGATGTGGTTATTCAGACATATTCCCCGGATAATTATAGTATAAAAGCTGCAAGTCATCAGGACTATGAGGAGTTTTATCAGGAAGAAATAGCCTACCGCAAGCTTATGTCATATCCTCCGGTGGCAAATATGATTTCCGTATTTTTACAGGGAAAAGACCAAAAGGAATTAAACATTGCCACGGAATATATTACTGAAATCATAAAGAAGAAAAGAGATGAACATTATAATAAGCTTATGATTATAGGCCCGGCAAAACCACCGGTTTCAAAGGTTAATGATGTTCATAGAAGAATAATATATTTAAAGGGAATAACAAGAAAAGAATTAATAGATTTAAAAGATAGTTTAGAAGATGTAATAAACTGTTCACAAAATTTCAAAAATGTTAATGTACAATTTGATTTTAAAGTATAAATTGACAATTTATTTAAGGAGAAGAAAATGGCAATACGAAATATAAGAGAATTAGGAGAACCATGTCTTAGAAAGGTATGCAAGCCGGTTAAGGAAATGAATTCCCGTACTAAGATATTAATTGAAGATATGTTTGATACCATGTATGAGGCAAATGGTGTAGGCTTAGCGGCACCACAGGTAGGAATTTTAAAGAGAATATTTGTTGTGGACTGTGGAGATGAGGAGGGAAACAGCGTTCCATATGTTTTTATTAATCCTGAAATAATAGACAGAGATGGCATTCAGGCAGGATATGAAGGATGCTTGAGCGTTCCTGGAAAATCAGGAATGGTTACAAGAGCTAATAATGTAAAGGTAAAAGCCTTAGACGAAAACATGGAAGAATTTGAATTAGAGGCAGAAGGATTGTTAGCCAGATGCATACTTCATGAAAATGATCACTTAGATGGAGTTATGTATGTAGATAAGGTGGAAGGAAAATTATACGACAACGAAGAGTTGTACGAAAATAATGAAGAATAGTCAGGGGGTGAATACATGAAAGTAGTATTTATGGGAACACCGGATTTTTCCGTACCTGCATTAAAGGCTATAGCCGGTAAGCATGATGTAACGGCAGTTGTTACCCAGCAGGACAGACCAAAGGGAAGAGGTCACAAAATGCAGTTTACTCCTGTAAAGGAAACGGCAGTGGAGCTTAATATTCCGGTATATCAGCCACAAAAGGTAAAAGATAAGGAGTTTGTGGAAATTTTAAGAAATCTAAAGCCTGATGTAATTGTGGTAATTGCGTTTGGACAGATTTTGTCGAAAGAAATTCTCGATTTGCCAAAATACGGATGCGTTAATGTGCATGCATCGCTTTTACCTAAGTACCGTGGAGCTGCACCTATACAGTGGGCAGTTATTGATGGTGAAGAGTATTCAGGAGTTACCACAATGTATATGGCAGAAGGTCTTGATACAGGTGACATTATAGATACAAGTGTAGTTAAATTAAGAGATGACGAAACAGGAGGGAGCCTGTTTGATGCCTTGTCTCAAGAAGGGGCAAAGCTTATAATAGAAACTCTTGACAAGTTAGAACAAGGCACAGCAGAAAGAACTAAGCAGGATGATTCCTTATCCACCTATGCGGGAAAAATAACAAAAGAACTGGGAAATATTGATTTTTCAAAGCCTGCAGTGGAAATTGAACGTTTAATAAGAGGATTAAATCCATGGCCAAGTGCGTATACAACCCTTAATGGAAAAACTCTTAAAATCTGGAAGGCAAAGGTAGAGGAAGGTTCTACAGATAAAGCTCCGGGAGAAATAATGGAAGTTTCAAAAAGGGGCATTAAGGTGGCAACAGGAGAAAATTTCCTGATTTTACAGGAAATACAGCTGGAAGGAAAGAAGAGAATGGAAGTTTCTGCATTTTTAAACGGATATGAAATAAATGCACACCATTTGGGAGATTAATATACTAGGAGGTGTTTTTATGCTATATGGATTTTATTTTGACCCAACATATATTTTGATTATTATAGGTATGGTGATTTGCATGGCAGCTTCAGCCCATGTAAACTCAACCTTTAAAAAGTATTCAAGATACAGAAGTAATTCAGGACTTACAGGGGCACAGGCAGCAGCTAAAATATTGGAATCTCAGGGAATATATGATGTACAGATAAGACATGTTTCAGGGGATTTAACAGATAACTATAATCCTTCAAATAAGGTACTTAGTCTGTCAGATGCTACTTATAACAGCACCAGTGTGGCAGCCATAGGTGTTGCAGCTCATGAATGTGGTCATGCAATGCAGCATCAGAAGGGATATACACCTATTGCAGTGAGAAATGCATTGGTTCCTTTTGCAAACTGGGGAGCAAGATTGTCCTGGGTACTTATAATTGCAGGATTAATATTCTTTGGACAGGGAACAGGACAGACAATAATAAATATCGGTATTTTTGCCTTTTCATTGGCAGTAATATTTCAGATAGTAACTCTTCCTGTAGAGTTTAATGCATCAGGAAGAGCCATAAAAGTATTAGAAAGTACAGGCATATTTGGAAGTCAGGAGCTTAAATATACAAGGAAAGTATTAGGTGCGGCAGCCCTTACTTATGTGGCAGCGGCAGCATCATCAATTTTACAGCTCTTAAGACTTATAATACTGTTTGGAGGAAGAAGAGATGACTAAAAATGTCTCATGTAATGTTAATTCAAGAAATGTGGTATTAACAATGCTTGAAAAAACTGAAAATGGTGAAAAAAGTCATATAGTGCTTAAAAATACACTAGACGGGTATCAGGATATTGATAAACAGACAAGAGCATTTATTACCAGATTATTTCAGGGAACATTAGAGAGACAAATTGAACTTGATTATATTATAAACATTTATTCAAAAACACCTGTTAAAAAAATGAAGCCGGTTATAAGAAACATACTTAGACTTTCTGTTTATCAGTTAAAGTATATGAAATCAGTTCCGGTTTCGGCAGTGTGTAATGAAGCGGTAAAGTTAGCGGCAAAAAGAAAATTCTCGGGACTTAAGGGCTTTGTAAACGGAGTTCTTAGAAATATTGCAAGAAATATAGAGGATATTAAATATCCTGTTAATGAGGAAAAAAAACTTTCAGTGAATTATTCCATGCCGGAATGGATAATTAAATTATGGATACAGGAATATGGCATTAATAAAACAAAGGAAATGCTTACCTCCATATATTCTGACAGAAGAACCACAGTAAGGGTAAACACCGGCAGGGCTACAGTGGAAGAAGTAATAAGCATCTTAGAAAACGGTGGTGTTAAGGTGGAAAAAAGCCCACTATATGACAAGGCATTATTAATTTGGGATTACGATAATTTAAACAGCTTAGAGGCTTTTTTAAAGGGAATGATTACAGTTCAGGATTTAAGCTCCATGATGGCGGGACTTAGTGCCAATCCTAAAAAAGGTGATTATATTATAGATGTATGCGCAGCTCCCGGTGGAAAAACCATGCATATGGCTGATATTATGGGGCAGACAGGAATGGTTGACTCAAGGGATTTAACACCATATAAAATCAGCCTGATAAATGAAAATATATCACGGATGGGTTATAAAAATATTAAAACAACCGTGATGGATGCAACAGTCTTAGATGAAAAATCCATAGAAGCTGCTGATGTGGTAATGGCGGATTTGCCCTGCTCAGGTCTAGGAGTTATGGGAAAGAAAAATGACATAAAATACAATGTGTCATTAGCACAAATAAAGGAACTTGTTAAATTACAGAGACAGATTTTGCAGGTGTCATGTAAATATTTAAAAAAAGGCGGGACACTGGTTTTTTCGACCTGTACCGTTAATAAATATGAAAATGATGAAAATGTAAGGTGGATAACGGAAAATCTCCCCCTTACCCCGGTTTCTCTTGCAGGTATTTTACCAAAGCAACTGGGCGGAGATAAGGGTTATGCACAAATTTATCCGGGAGAATATGGTATGGATGGTTTTTTCGTATCAGCATTTAAGAAAATATGAGTGAATTAAAAGATATTAAGTCATATAATTTAAAAGAATTAAAAGAAGAATTAACGAAAATGGGTGAAAAGCCCTTTCGGGCAGGTCAGATATACAGATGGCTTCACGTGGAAACCGTAAGAAGCTTTGATGAAATGACTAATATTTCCAAAAGCTTAAGGGAGAAGTTAAGCAGGGAATATGAAATAAGAAATGTAAATCAGATACAGGTTTTAGTTTCAAAAATTGACGGCACAAGAAAATACATATCAGAAATAAAAGGCGGTTCTGTTATTGAAAGTGTTCTGATGCGTTATCATCACGGTAATTCAGTATGTATATCTACCCAGTCAGGATGCCGTATGGGATGTAAGTTTTGTGCTTCAACCCTTAAGGGATTAGACAGAAACCTGACTCCGTCAGAGATGCTTGATGAAATTTATTCCATTGAAAGAGACATAAATGAAAAGGTATCCAACATTGTTTTAATGGGCAGTGGTGAGCCTTTGGATAATTTTGATAATGTAACAAAATTTATTGAAATGATTACAGACGAAAACGGAAAGAATTTAAGTCAGAGAAACATAACTCTTTCAACCTGTGGAATAGTGCCTAACATAAAGCGTTTAGCAGATATGCATCCGCAGATTACATTGGCACTTTCCCTTCATGCATCAGATGATGAAACAAGAAAAAAGTTAATGCCTATAGCATACAAATATTCAATAAATGAAATTTTAGATGCCTGCGTTTATTACTTTAACAAAACTAAAAGAAGAATTACTTTTGAGTATAGTTTAGTTGCAGGAGTAAATGACAATACGGAGGAAGCCCTTAAACTGGTAGGTCTTGTTAAGGGAATAAACTGCCACGTTAATCTTATTCCTGTAAATCCCATTAAAGAAAGGAAAATGACCCAGCCGGATAAAGCTGCGGTACAACATTTTAAATCAATACTTGAAAAAAATAAGATAAATGTTACTATAAGAAGAGAAATGGGCAGAGACATTAACGGAGCGTGCGGACAGCTTAGAAATGAGGTTATGTCCGGAAAAATATTAAAGGATTAGAAGGGAGGAAAATCATTGGCAGATATTAAAATTAATGCATTTGGAAAAACTGATGTAGGTTTAATGAGAACTATTAATCAGGATAGTATTTTTGTATCTACACAACCAATAGGAAAGCTCCCTAACCTTTTTATTGTTGCAGATGGTATGGGAGGTCATAAGGCAGGAGACGTGGCTTCAAGGGAAGCCATTGAAAGATTTGTAAAATATGCCTGCACTACCCATATGTCAGATCCTGCCAACATATTAGATGCAGGAATTATTTCAGTAAATAAAGATATATTTGATATGGCAAATTCCAACAGAGATTACAGTGGTATGGGAACCACCTTTGTTGCAGCCTCATTAGTTGAGAATCATGTTTATATTGCAAATGTTGGAGACAGCAGGCTCTATTTGATAGGAAGAGACATAAGGCAGATTACAAGAGACCATTCACTGGTGGAAGATATGGTTAGAATGGGTGTTTTAGAAAGAGAAGAAGCAAGAACTCACTACAAGAAAAATGTTATTACCAAAGCTATAGGAGTGGCAGATGACAAAACGTCCACTCCGGACATTTTTGAAATAGAAGTGGAAAATGGTGACAAGTTGCTTTTATGTTCAGACGGACTTACAAATATGGTGGAGGACTATGACATAAAGAAAATTGTAAAAGATAATGACAGCATTGAGGATGCAGTCCGTGAACTGATTAGACAGGCAAATGAGAACGGCGGAAAAGATAATATATCAGCGATTCTGATAGAACCTGAAATTGGCGAGGAGTAGAGCATGTTAGAAAAAGGTAATTTTATTAATAACCGTTATGAAATTATAGGCAGAGTAGGTGCAGGCGGAATGTCTGATGTTTACAAAGCCAAGGATCATAAATTAAATAGAAATGTAGCTATAAAAGTATTAAAAAAGGAATACAGCAAAGATAAGAATTTTGTATCAAAATTCAGGGTAGAGGCCCAGTCTGCGGCAAGTCTTATTCACCCAAATATTGTAAATGTATATGATGTAGGTGAAGACAACGGACTATATTACATAGTTATGGAATTAATAGAGGGAATTACCCTTAAAAGTTATATACAGAAGAAAGGCAGACTTTCTGCAAGGGAAACCATAAGCATTGCCATTCAGATTGCCAATGGAATAGAGTGTGCCCACAATAATCAGATTGTTCACAGGGATATTAAACCTCAGAATATAATGATTTCAAGAGAGGGAAAGGTTAAGGTTACGGATTTTGGTATTGCAAGGGCTGCAAGTTCCAATACCATTAACGGAAATGCAATGGGTTCAGTTCATTACATTTCACCGGAACAGGCAGGAGGAAAGTACGTTGACGAAAAAAGCGATATTTATTCTCTTGGAATAACAATGTTTGAAATGATTACAGGCAAGGTTCCTTTTGATGGAGAATCTACTGTTACCATTGCCTTAAAACACATTCAGAATTCAGTGCCAAGTATCAGGGAATATATTCCTCAGGCACCGGTAAGCATTGAAAAAATTATTTTAAAATGTACACAAAATAAATCAGACAAGAGATATCCGAAAATTTCTCTTCTTATAGCAGATTTAAAGAGGGCTCTTACGGAACCGGATGTGGATTTTGTACAGATTGATGCTACAAGACCTATAGGAACCACGGTTATGATTACTGATGAGGAGATTAATCAGATAAGAAAAGGAACCGGAAAAACAAGCCCGGAGAAACCGGAAGAGGACGTGGATGATATTGATGCCATGTCACCTAAAATGGACAAAGCCGTAACTATAGGTGGTGTAATAGCAGGTATTGCGGCATTAATGATAGTGGCTGTTATTTTGACGGTGGTATTAAGTGATAACAGCATAAAGCTTCCAAAGGATATGTCAGGAGATGAAATCCAGACTATTGACCCAAGAAAGACGGTTGTGCCAAATGTTCTTGGTATGTCTTCTGATAAAGCTGAAAAAGCTCTTAATGAAAAGAGTCTTGGATTTGAGTATGACTCAAATTATGTATATAGTGATGTTTATGCAGCAGACCAGATTGTTAATCAGTCTGAGGCACCGGGCAGTGTAGTTAATAAAAATATAACTGTTAAGCTTATTGTCAGCAAAGGTCCTGAAAGAATACAGGTTCCTGCAGGTATAAGCAGATCTGATTTAGACAGTGCCATTTCTAAATTAGACAATGTAGGATTAAAATATGAAATAACATACGAATTTAGTGGAAGTACCATTGGTACTGTTATTTCCTGTTCACCAACAGAAAATGCATCTGTTAATAAGAAAGATATTGTTAAGTTGGTAGTTAGCCGTGGAAGTCAGGAAAGTGAAGAAAAAACGGCAACAGTTCCAAGTCTTGTTAATATGAAACTGGCAAAAGCACAGCAGAAAATATCATCTAGTGGATTTGAAATTGGAAATGTAAGTGAAGAATATAGCGACACTGTAAAGAAAGGTTATGTAATAAGGCAGACTGTTAAGTCAGGTCATCAGATGCCTCTTGGTGGAACCATAGGTCTTGTGGTAAGTAAAGGCTCGGAAGATGCACCGAAATATACAGGAAGCTATACTTTCGCCCTGGAGGATTTACATGATGCAGATGGAAATCCTATAACTGAAGGTGTTGTTAATGTGGCACTTGACGGTGTATTACAAAAGGTTGATCCTAAGTATGCAGATGTTTCAACGTGGCCTGGAGATTACACAATAGAGCTTACAGGAGATAAGAAGGGCAAGGCTACCATTGAACTTATGGTAAACGGTCAGGTTATTCATACCGGAACAGTTAAGTTAAAATAATATAAAGAATATAAAAGAGCTGAAGCAGTAGCTACAGCTCTTTTGATGGTTAAAGGAAGTATAAGTTGGAAAATCAAAACAATAGACATCAGGTGTCAGGAAAAATTGTAAAAGGAATAGCCGGATTTTATTATGTTTGCATTGAAAACGGCGATGTTTATGAGTGCAAGGCAAAAGGTGCATTTAGAAATAAAAATATAAAGCCTTTAGTAGGTGATAATGTTGTTATGGACATTATTAATCAGGAAGAGAAAAAGGGCAATATAATTGAAATATGTGACAGAAAAAACGAGCTTATAAGACCGGCCGTGGCAAATATTGACCAGGCAATGATTATTTTTGCATTAAAAAAGCCGGATCCTAACCTTAATCTGTTAGATAAATTTCTTGTTATGATGGAATATCAGAATATAGACACCATAATTTGCTTTAATAAGATGGATATATCAGACGAGGATTTCATGAATGAGCTAGACAGTATATATTCAAAAGCAGGGTATAAGGTGATGTTTGCCAGTGCCACGGAAGAAAAAGGTGTGGAAAGCATAATGGAGCTTTTAAAAAATAAAAGTACTGTTTTTGCCGGCCCTTCAGGAGTTGGAAAGTCATCTATGCTTAATGCCTTAACGAAGGATTACAAAATGGAAACAGGTAGTGTAAGCAGAAAAATAGGACGTGGAAAGCATACCACAAGACATTCTGAAATATTCTATGTAGGTGACGATACTTATATTTTTGATACACCGGGATTTAGCTCATTATATGTTCCGGGAATGACTAAGGAAAGTCTTGAGGACTGTTATGGTGAATTTGAAAAGTATAAGGATAAATGCAGGTTTGTGGGATGTGCCCATATTAGCGAACCGGATTGCGCCGTAAAGGAGGCTTTAGCCGGTGGACATATAGATGAAAGCAGATATGAAAACTATAAATTAATGTACAATGAATTAAAGGAAAAGGAGAGGCGTTATGATTAAATTAGCACCGTCAATTTTATCAGCGGATTTTGCAAAGTTAGGAGAAGATGTAGTAAGAATAGACAAGGCAGGCTGTGACTGGATTCACATAGATGTAATGGATGGTATGTTTGTGCCAAACATTTCCTTTGGAATGCCTGTAATCAAAGCCATAAGAGGTCTAACTAATAAATTTTTTGACGTACATCTTATGATTGAGGAACCAATACGTTACTTACAGCAGTTTAAAGAGGCAGGAGCAGACATGGTTACTGTTCATGTGGAGGCATGTGAGGATGTGGAAAAAACCATTGATGAAATTCATAAGTTAGGAATCAAGGCAGGACTGGCATGTAATCCGGAAACTCCTGTTGATGACATTGTTCCTTACATTAATAAGGTGGATATGATACTTATTATGACTGTTCATCCGGGCTTTGGAGGTCAGTCTTATATAGATGAATGTACGGAAAAGGTTGAAATAGTAAATGCCATAGTAAATGAATACAGGTTAGATACCTTGATTCAGGTAGATGGTGGAGTAAATACGGAAAATGTATGTATACCTCTTGATGCAGGAGCAAATGTAATTGTAGCAGGCTCTGCTGTATATAAGGGAGATGTGGAAAAGAATATAGAAGTATTTAAAAATAAGTTTATTAGCTTTGAATAAAAAACAAAAAAACATAATAAAAAAGATGCTGTTACCCTTAATTAAAATTTAAAGGTAACAGCATCTTTTATAACGCAAAAATATTTTAAACGTTAAATCTAAAGAGAATTACATCTCCGTCTTTAACTACATAATCTTTTCCCTGAAGTCCTACAAGACCTTTTTCCTTAGCGTCTTTATAGCTACCGCATGCCATTAAGTCATCGTAGCTTACAACTTCTGCACAGATAAAGCCACGCTCAAAATCGCTGTGGATTTTTCCTGCTGCCTGAGGTGCCTTAGTACCCTTGGTAATAGTCCAGGCTCTTGTTTCAGTTTCTCCTGCTGTAAGATAACTAATTAAACCAAGAAGTGAATAGCTGGCTTTAATTAATTTATCAAGGCCGGATTCCTTAATTCCCAAATCCTCTAAAAACATCTGTTTTTCATCATCATCTAATTCTGCAATTTCCTGTTCAATTTCAGCACTAATAACAAAAACCTCAGAATTGTTTTCGGCTGCATATTTTCTAACTGCTGCAACGTGAGGATTAGAAGCACCGTCATCTGCTAAATCCTCTTCAGAAACATTAGCTGCAAAAATAACCGGCTTTGCTGTAAGAAGATTGTATTCAGCCATCCATGCTTGCTCATCTTCATCATCGATTTCATATTTAATGGCTAAATTTCCATCTTCAAGAAATGCCTTCATACGTTGCTGGAAATCAAGTTCCTTAGCAAGCATTTTATCATTTCTTGCACCACGGGTTGTTTTGGCAATACGTCTTTCTAAAATTTCCACATCTGAAAAGATAAGCTCAAGATTAATAGTTTCAATGTCTCTTAAAGGGTCAACGCTTCCGTCAACATGAATAACATTGGTATCCTCAAAACATCTTACTACATGTACAATGGCATCAACTTCCCTGATGTTAGCAAGAAACTGGTTACCAAGTCCTTCACCCTTTGATGCACCTTTGACCAATCCGGCTATGTCTACAAACTCAATAACGGCAGGAGTAGTTTTAGCTGAATTATATAATTCAGTAAGTTTGTCAAGTCTCTCATCAGGAACTGCAACTACGCCTACGTTAGGGTCTATTGTACAAAACGGGTAATTGGCTGATTCAGCCCCCGCTTTAGTTAATGAATTAAATAAAGTACTTTTGCCTACATTAGGAAGGCCAACTATACCTAATTTCATATTATAATCCTCCAATCTTTGGTAATACCAAAAGATAGTTTAACATATTTTAGGGACAGGGGCAATGATAGGGTTGAATAAAATCAAAAATATTGTTAAATTATAATGAGAGAAAATAATGGAAAATCCGGAGGCAATATAAAATGATATTATCTACAACAATACAATTTCCTAATTTACATATAAATATAGAGCATCTGCCCAAATCCTTTTCGGTTTTTGGCTTTGATATAGCATTTTACGGCTGTATTATAGCTTTGGGAATGTTAGCAGGAATTGCCATAGTATGTTATGAGGCAAAAAGAACAGGGCAGGATTATAACCAGTATATTGATTTCGCCCTTTATGCCATTGTGTTTAGTGTTATTGGTGCCAGAGCCTATTATGTAATATTCAGGTGGAGCTATTACAGTGCCCATCCCACTGAAATAATTAACATCCGTGAAGGGGGACTTGCAATATACGGTGGTGTAATTGTGGCAATTCTTACCTGCTTTATTTACACCAAAATAAAGAAAATGTCTTTCCCTAAGGTATGTGATACAGCAATTTTAGGATTAATACTTGGTCAGATAATTGGAAGATGGGGAAACTTTTTTAACAGAGAAGCATTTGGAGGAGTTGCCAGAGACAAAAATCCATGGGCAATGCGAATTTATTTTGACGAAAACTATGATATTTCCCAGGTACCGGATGTGGTAAAAAACGGAATGGAAGCCTTAAGAGGAAAAGCATTAAGTGAAATAGGATATATTCAGGTGCAACCCACATTTTTATATGAATCCCTATGGAATTTGTTTGTACTTGTATTAATGCTTATTTTCAGAAGAAAGAAAAAGTTTGATGGGGAGGTTATCCTTTGGTACTTAATTGGATATGGCATAGGAAGAGCCGTTATTGAAGGAATGAGAACAGACCAGCTTATTATGCCGGTTACCGGATGGCCGGTATCCCAGACACTATCTATAGTAGTGGCAACAGTGGCTGTTATTGTGGTAATAGTAAAAAGAAGAAAAATTGCAAAAGCAGAATAAAACAGAATATAAAACGTAAAATAAAAGAAAACGTTATCAGGTGTTAAAAAAATACCGGATAACGTTTTTTTTATTTATTTTAGGGTTGAAAAGATACCTAAAATGGTTTATTATTCATATATAAGTGGTGATTGAGAGCGTATTTGTGGTGAAAAGTGGTGAAATTTCATTAAAAATACCAAAAAGATAGGTGATGTTTATGTTTTCAGGAGAGCAGACACAAAAAATGGATACAAAGGGCAGAACAGTCATCCCGTCAAAAATGAGGGATGCTCTTGCCGAAAGACTTGTTGTCACAAGAGGTGTGGACAAGTGCTTGTTTGCGTACCCTGAGTCCACTTGGGAAGCCCTTGAAAAGAAGCTTAGCAGTCTCGCTTTTACAGATAAGAATGTAAGAAGTTTCAATCGATTTTTCCTCGGTGGTGCAGAACCCCTCGATGCGGACAAGCAGGGAAGAGTATTAATCCCATCTAACTTGAGGGGATATGCGTCTTTAGAAAAGGAAGTTGTATGGGTTGGAATTGGTGACAGAATTGAAATCTGGAATGTAGATAAATGGAATGAACAGCTCAATGAATATATTGAGAGCGAAGATGCAGAACAGAAACTTGAAGAACTGGCAGAATATATGGCAGGACTTGGAGTTTAATATAGAAACGGGAAACAAAAATATAAAAATGAAAAGAGGTCAATATGGATTTCAAACATGTATCAGTGTTGTTAAATGAAACCATTGATGGCTTAAATATAAATCCGGATGGTATATACGTTGACGGAACCTTAGGTGGAGGCGGACATGCATACGAGGTGTGCAAACGTTTGTCAGACAAGGGCAGACTTGTTGGAATAGACCAGGACGGAGAAGCATTAGAAGCCGCAAGGGAACACTTAAAGGAATTTGAAGATAAAATTACATTAGTTAGAAGTAATTATTGTGAAATAGATACAATTTTAAAAGATTTAGATATAGACAAGGTTGACGGAATTGTTTTAGACCTGGGAGTTTCATCATATCAGCTAGACAATTTAGAAAGAGGTTTTTCCTATAAGTCAGATGCACCTCTTGATATGAGAATGGACCAAAGACAGGTGAAAACAGCAGCGGATGTGGTAAACACATACAGCGAAAATGAACTATTTAGAATAATAAGAGATTACGGTGAAGATAAATTTGCAAAGAACATAGCAAAGCACATTGTTATGGAAAGACAGAAAAAGCCTTTTGAAACAACAGCACAGTTAAGTGAGGTTATAAAACACTCAATACCAATGAAGTTTCAAAACAAGGGAGGACATCCGGCAAAGAAAACTTTTCAGGCAATAAGAATTGAAGTTAATAAGGAACTTACGGTGCTTAGGGACTCAATTGATAAGATGATTGAATTGCTAAATGAAAACGGACGGATTTGCATAATTACTTTCCATTCCCTTGAGGACAGAATTGTAAAGATGAAATTCAGGGAAAATGAAAATCCATGTACATGTCCACCGGATTTCCCGGTTTGTGTATGTGGAAAGGTATCTAAGGGTAAAGTGATAACAAGAAAACCTATAGTACCGGGTGATAAGGAAATCACAGAGAATAAGAGAGCAAAAAGTTCAAAATTAAGAATATTTGAAAGGCATTAAGTATGAATAAAGACAGATTATATAATACAAATTTAAGAAATACAGGATATATAGACGGAAACGCTGTAAGGGCTTTGGAGCCACAAAGAAAAGAACGTATAAAAACTGAAAAAAGGGTAAAGACAGAAAAGAGAGAACAGGTTGCAACAAGGGAAAATGCCCTGCCAATGAGTGCACCATATGTGTTCTTTTTAATTGCAGTTACATGTATTTGTATAGTAATGTGTGTAACATACCTTAACATTCAGTCAAACATAAGAGCTACAAGGGACAATATTTCACAGCTTAGAACAAATATTTCCACTGTACAAACTGAAAATAATGCGTTAAGCTATGCTATAAACAGCTATGTTGACGTAAACCACATTTGCAAGGTGGCAAAAAGTAAGCTGGGAATGAAACAGGCTTCTGACAACCAGATTATTACATATAAGTCTAGTGACAGCGGCTACACATTGCAGTACGGAGATATACCAAACAAATAATTATGAGTGAAGTAAGAAGAGTTAGAAGAAAAAGAAAAAAGTTAAGATTTGGTAAAGTGGCAAATAGAAATCTGAAAATCACCAGTTGGGTGATTATTGGATTTCTATTTATATTGTGCATAAGAATTATTTACATAAATGTAGCTTATGGAGATGAGTATTCCATAGCGGTTCTTAAACAGCAAAGCTTTACTAACAATATTGTGCCATATAAAAGAGGCGACATAAAGGACAGAAACGGAAATATTCTTGCCACAAGCACTGTAGTTTATAATATGGTAGTAGATGCAAAGATGTTATCAAAAGAGGAAAATCAGGAGTATTTACAGCCGACAATTGATGCAGTGGTAAAATATTTTGGACTAAATACAGATGACCTTAAAACAAGTATTAAGGAGCATGGTACTACAAGTTACTGGATTGCCCAAAAAGATATATCATATGACAAGGTAAAAGAATTTAAAAGTTATTGTAATGGGGATTATGCTAAAACGGATTTAGAAAAAGAACAGGCAGCAGCAGTGAAATTTATTTACTTTGAGAAGGAGTATAAAAGAGTTTATCCATACGACACATTGGCATGTAGTGTCTTAGGCTTTGCTAATAAAAATAACGAGGCAAACATAGGTATTGAAAGCAGCTATAACAGTTATTTAAAGGGAACCGAAGGCAGGGAATATGGATATATGGATGCTGACAATAATATAGAGACAGTTATAAAGGAAGCTAAAAACGGCGATAATGTTGTATCTTCAATAGATATGAATATACAACGTATTGTTCAAAAATCCATAAAAAAATATATGAATAAGTACAATCCTCAGAGAATAGCAGTAGTAATTGCGGACCCAAATACGGGGGAAATACTTGCCATGTCTGATGATAAAACCTTTGATTTAAATGATCCTACAAATCTGGATGCTTATTTTACAAAGTCACGGCAGAAAAAAATGTCAGATGAAAAGCAGTCGACATTTCTTAATGGAATATGGAACAATTTTTGTATAACAGATTCCTTTGAGCCGGGATCCACGGCTAAACCTTTTACAGTGGCAGCTGCCTACGAAGAGGGAGTAGTTGATGAAAAATCAACATTTTACTGCGATGGATTTGAAAAGGTAGATAAGTTTACCATTAAATGTCACAAGGTAGACGGACACGGCACCATTAACGTAAAACAGGCTGTAGCTCAGTCATGTAATGATTACATGATGCATATAGGAAAGCTTTTAGGAGCAAAGAAATTCATTCAGTATCAAAGCAGATTTGGATTTGGAATGAAAACAGGAATAGATTTGCCTAATGAAACAAGAGGTCTTGTTTATGATGAGTCAAGAGGAATGGGAGCTGCCACTTTGGCAACTAACTCCTTTGGACAGAATTTCACGGTAAATATGATACAAATGGTGGCAGGCTTTTCATCTCTTATAAACGGAGGCTATTATTATGAACCTCATGTGGTAAAACAAATAGTGACGGAAGATGACAGACTGGTAAAAAATTATTCAAAAACTCTGGTAAAACAGACAGTAACAAAAAGCACTTCTGATTATATTAAGCAGTGCTTAAGAGCCGTCGTAACAGAAGGAACCGGCTCTACTGCAGCAATTGACGGGTACACCATTGGAGGAAAAACGGGAACGGCGGAAAAAGTTAATACGTCAGGAACAGGAATCGGACGTCTTAAAAATCAGTATATTTTATCATTTTTAGGATGTGCTCCATGTGAAAATCCACAGGTGGTATGTTACACCCTTATGGATACTCCAAAAGAAAATCCTCAGGCAACGGCTTTTAACACAGAACTTTGGACTGATATTATGAAGCAGGTTTTACCTTATCTTGGAATTAAAAAGACAGAAAAGATTGAGCAAAAAGCAAAGAAGCAGTCCTTAGAAACAGAATTTTATTCTGACGGAATCATTGAAGGAGATGACGGGTCTTTAGTGTTAAAGGATAAAACATATACAGAATAATAAATTTATTGAATGTGATATGAAAAAATGAATAAATTATAATAAAAAGCTGTATAGGGAATAAAATTGAATAATGTATTAACAATTAATCGTAAAATGCTTCTGATTTACGTTATGGGAATTATTTTAGTGTGTATAGTGGCAACCGGAAAACTGGCATATATAATGATATTTAAGTCTGAATATTACACTGAAAAAGCATTAGATGTTCAGGAAAGACAACGTAAAATCAAGGCTCCCAGAGGAAAAATTCTTGACAGAAATGGAAAAGTTATTGCTTCTAACAAAACTGTATGTACCATATCTGTTATATATAATCAGGTAAAAGAGCCTGAAAAAGTGATAAAAATGCTTGCATCGGAACTTCAAATGGAAGAAAAGGATGTAAGAAAGAAGGTGGAGAAGATAAGCTCTCGGGAAAAAATCAAGTCAAATGTGGATAAGAAAACCGGTGATAAAATAAGAGAGTATAATCTATCGGGGGTAAAGGTTGACGAAGATTACAAAAGGTATTATCCTTATGAGAGTCTTGCTTCAAAAGTTCTGGGATTTACAGGGGCAGATAATCAAGGTATAATCGGTCTTGAAGTAAAATACGAAAAGTATTTGAAAGGAATGGATGGTCTGATACTTACTCCAACAGATACAAGAGGTATTGAAATGGAGAATGCATTAGAACAGAGGGAAGAGCCAGTACCGGGAAACAATCTTACCACTACCATAGATGTTAATATTCAGCAATATGCCGAGCAGATTGCATATAATACTCTTGAAGCGAAGGGAGCAAATTACGTTTCCATAATAGTTATGAATCCTAATAATGGGGAAGTATTAGCTATGGTAAATGCACCGGAATTTAATTTAAATGAGCCTTATAAGCTTAATTATGAAACATCCGGTGAAGATAAAAAGAAAAAAAAGCAGGATTTGTTAAATAAAATGTGGAGGAACCAGTGCATAAATGATACTTATGAACCAGGTTCCACTTTTAAAGTAGTGACAGCTACAGCAGCGTTGGAAAACAATGTTGTTACATTAGACAGCAGATTCAGCTGCCCGGGTTTTAGAATTGTAGATGACAGAAAAATAAGATGCCATAAAACCACGGGGCATGGGGCAGAAACATTCCTTCAGGGAACAATGAACTCCTGTAACCCGGTTTTTATAGATGTAGGACTTAAGGTAGGAGTTAAAAAATTTTATAAGGAGCTGGATAAGTTAGGCCTTTTACAAAAAACAGGTATTGATATACCCGGTGAGGCAGGAACCATAATCCACCAGATAAAAAATGTGGGAAATGTGGAACTTGCCACTATGTCTTTTGGACAGTCTTTCCAGATAACACCGGTACAGTATCTTGTGGCTGCAAGTGCGGTAGTAAACGGCGGGAAACTTGTAACACCACATTTTGCCCTTAAGGCAGAAAATGTAGAGGGAGATTTAGTTGAAAAATTTAGTTATAAAGAAAAGAAAGGTGTTGTATCAAAGGAAACATCTGATACAATGAAATATGTATTAGAAAAAGTAATTTCTGAGGGAACCGGAAGTAAAGGACAGGTGGAAGGATATAAGGTAGGTGGAAAAACCGCTACATCCCAGAAGCTGCCCAGAGGTTCAGGAAGATACATAGCATCTTTTATGGGATTTGCACCGGCAGATAATCCCAAGGTCATAGCCATGGCCATTATAGATGAGCCGGAAGGTATTTATTATGGAGGTCAGGTAGCAGCACCTGTCATAAGTGAATTATACCGGAATATTCTTCCGTATTTACTGGAGGAAAAAGAACAAGGAGAATAAGATGAGTACAAGTACAACAATTATTGTGGCAATTATTATGTCTTTTGCAGTTAGCGTTATTTTATGTCCAATAGTAATTCCACTGTTAAAAAAGATGAAGTTTGGTCAGTATATAAGAGAAGTAGGCCCGAAATCCCATCAAAGCAAAGCCGGAACTCCAACTATGGGTGGAATGATAATATTAGCCAGTGTTATTGTAACTTCACTGGTATTTATGTTTGTTGAAAAAAATACCAAAATAGTTCCAGTGCTTTTTATGGTAATAGGATTTGGTATTATTGGTTTTACTGATGATTACATTAAAGTAGTGAAAAAAAGAAATCTGGGATTAACTGAAATCCAGAAATTAGTGGCACAATTTGTTGTTACGGCAGTATTTTGTTTTTATATAGTAAAGGTTTCAGGGCTGGGAACGGCAACCATTATTCCTTTTACTAACGGAATGGAAGTAACAATGCCTATATGGCTTTTTGTTCCCTTTTTGTTTATTGTAGTATTAGGTACAGTAAATGGTGCTAATTTAACAGACGGTCTTGATGGTCTTGCAACAAGTGTTACTATAATAATAGCAGTATTTTTTACAACGGTAGCCATTGGAACGGGACTTGAACCTATAAGTGCAGCTTTTGTGGGAGCATTGCTGGGATTTTTCTTATACAATGTATATCCGGCAAGAGTATTTATGGGAGATACAGGTTCCCTGGCGTTAGGAGGCTTTGTTTCAGCCATGGCATTTATGCTTAAAATGCCTATTTTTATAGTAATTGTGGCATTTATATACTTAATAGAGGCGCTATCTGATATTATTCAGGTAACATGGTTTAAATATACCAAAAAGAAATATGGAAAAGGCAGAAGAGTGTTTAAAATGGCACCTCTTCACCATCATTTTCAGGAAAGCGGTTACGCAGAAACACAGGTTGTGGCTGCCTTTGCAGTAGTTACTGCCATATTGTGTCTTGTTGCTTATATTGCAATGTAATAATTGCATATATTTATAGATGAATGGAGTTATAGAATAATGGAATGGAATAAAAAGAAGGTAATGGTTGCCGGTTCAGGAAAAAGTGGAATCGGGGCAGCTGATTTATTAAAAAAACTTGGGTCAACTGTTATTATTTATGATGGAAATGAAAAATTAAATAAAGAGGATGTTTTGGCAAAGCTTAGTGACCGGGAGGATGTGAAAGTGATTCTTGGGGAACTTGAAGATAGCGTTATTGATAATATTGATTTAATGATATTAAGTCCCGGAATAGCAATAGATGCACCTTTTGTTAATAAGGTAAGGGAAAAAGGTGTTCCTATCTGGGGAGAAATTGAACTGGCATATGTTGTGGCAAAGGGAAAACTTGCAGCCATTACAGGTACTAATGGTAAAACAACAACAACAGCCCTTACAGGGGAGATATTAGCTGCATATTATTCACATGTTGATGTGGTAGGAAATATTGGAAATCCCTATACAACTACAGCCTTTGACACAGACGTGGATTCAGTTACCGTGGCGGAAATCAGCAGTTTTCAGTTAGAGACCATACATACATTTAAACCGGATGTAAGTGCAGTATTAAACATTACACCGGATCATCTTAACAGACATCATACAATGGAGTGCTATACTAACGTAAAAATGAGCATTACCAAAAATCAGGATAGCAACCAGCCTGTTATTCTTAACTATGAAGATGAGATTTTAAGAGAATATGCACCAAAGCTTAATAATAGAATTGTGTGGTTTAGCAGTAAAAGAAAGCTTGATAAAGGCATATTTTTAGATGGTAAGAATATTATCTATAAAGATGACAATGGGGAAAAAATAATTACAACTACGGAAGATACCAATTTAGTAGGCATTCACAATATAGAAAACATTATGGCTGCAATCGGCATTTCCATTAATATGGGAGTTCCTGCAGACATTATTAAAGAAGCTGTTAGAAAGTTTAAGGCTGTTCCCCACAGAATAGAATATGTGGATACAGTGGATGATGTTATTTATTATAATGATTCAAAAGGAACTAATACAGATGCTTCAATAAAGGCAATTCAGGCAATGAGCCGTCCTACGGTTCTTATAGCCGGAGGATATGATAAAAAAGTATCCTTTGATGATTTTGCAAAGGAATTAAAGGGAAAGGTTAAATGCCTTGTTTTACTGGGCCAGACTGCACAGCAGATAGCAGACACCGTAAAAAAATATGGTTTTGATAATATTATTTTTACACAGTCTCTTGAAGAAGCAGTAGAGGAATGCAGAAAGGCAGCAAATCCGGGAGATGCAGTTTTACTTTCACCGGCATGTGCAAGCTGGGGTATGTTTGATAACTATGAGCAGCGTGGTGACATGTTTAAAGAGTTAGTTTATGATATGAAAAAGTAAAAGGGAAAGATTTATGGAGCAAAAGGAATACGAACCTGCAACAGGTGAAGAGGTAACCGTAAAAAGAAAAAGAAATAAAAGGGATGGCTATTTTGATTATAGCCTTCTTTTCGTATGGATTTTTATAATGTTATTAGGTTATGTTTTACTTTACAGTGCAAGTTCCTATACAGCTCTGAATAAATATAACGATTCAGCCTATTTTCTGAAAAAACAGATACAGGCAACAGCTTTTGGTGTCGCAGTAATGATACCGGTTGTATTATTAGATTACAGACTGCTTAAAAAGTATAAAACATTTATATATTGTTTTTCTTTATTTACGGTTCTGTTAATTCTTACACCTTTAGGAAAAGAGGCAAATGGTGCTAAAAGATGGATAAATCTTAAGTTTGTCCAGTTCCAGCCGGCGGAAATAGTAAAAATCGGCGTTATAATAATGACAGCGGCAATTTTATCTAAATGTGGTCAGCAGGCAATAAAAAAAGGAAAATTATGCTGGCAGATATATTCAATTACATTATTAGGGGCAGGACTGGTGTATGTGCTGACTTCTAACTTAAGCTCCGCAATTATAATAGCAGGTATCGGGGCTGTAATGATTATAGTGGCAGGAGCCGGAAAGTGGTTTACGGGAACTATTTCCGTAGGACTTGTAGGCGGAATTATAGGTCTGTATATTTTAAGAAATATGCCGCAATTGGCGTCATTAAGTTTTAGATTTGAAAGAATAGCAGTGTGGAAAAATCCTGAGAATTTCCTTCAGGGAAGAGGTAAGGGATTTCAGCCTCTTCAGGGATTATATGCCATAGGCTCCGGAGGAATTTTTGGAAAAGGTCTTGGTAACAGCGCACAGAAATTAGGTTTTGTGCCGGAGGCTAACAATGATATGATATTTTCCATAATATGTGAGGAACTGGGAATTTTCGGAGCAATTTGTATTATACTTCTGTTTGTATTTATGATTAGAAGAATGAGAGTTATAGCCAGCAATGCACCGGATATGTTTGGCTCCATGATTGTAGTTGGTGTTTTGGCACATATTTCCATTCAGGTTGTTTTAAATATTGCCGTTGTAACTACATTAATACCAAATACAGGTGTATCGTTGCCTTTTATAAGCTATGGTGGCACCTCTCTTATGTTTTTAATAATAGAAATGGGTATGGTGCTTTCAGTATCAAGAAGGATTAAAAGAATAAGATAACAGGATGTACAGGTAAATTATATGAAACAAACCAGAAAAATGAAAAGAAGAAGAAGGAGAAGGCTTAGAAAAGGGTTTAAGGTACTTTTTATTGCAACTCCCATTATAGTTGCCCTTGTGTTTATTGTTGTTTACGGATTTAGTTTAAAGAGTATAGAAACATCTCTTGATTTAAATCAATATACAACAGAGGAAGTAAAAGCATATTTAGACAATAAGAAAATTGACAATACTCTTCTTTTCTGGATAAAAAATAAAATAGGAAAAAGTGATGACATAGAACTTTTAAGTAAATATTCCGTTAAAATGTTATCTCCGTCTAAAGTAAAAATCATCGGATATGAAAACAAATTAAAGGGATATGTAGTTGAAAATAATGTGAATTGTTATTTTGACAGAAATGGAAAGGTGCTAAAAATAAGCAGTGATAAATTAAAATCCATTCCAAAGGTTGAGGGACTAAGATATAACAAAATAACTCTATATCAGAAAATTGACATGAAAAAGGAAAAGGCTTTAAACTCACTTCTTACAGTTGTTAATTCCATAGAGCAGTATAATTACACCATAAAAAAGGTTATTGTAAATGATTCATCTGAAACATCACTTGTTATGGACAAGCTACAGGTGGATTTGGGCAAAACAACGAACTTAGACAAGAAGTTAAAAGATTTAAATGATATGTATGATGAAGTAAAGGGTTATGATGGTGTTTTAAATATGAAAATTGCCAATGAAGAGGGAATGTACACCATCAAAAAGAACGATAATAGTGCAGGAAAGAAATCAAAAAAATAAAATTGTAATAAAAAAAGAATGATTTTTTTTTAACAAATTAGAAATTTACTGTTGATATTTTCTGCAAAGAATTATATTATATAGTATATATGCAATTATGACTAATCATATGATGTTTCAGAAGTGCAAAAATTGCATGGCAATTAAGCAATCCGGATACATCAGTGAATGGCAAAATTAATTTTTGACACTCACATCATTATATATTTACTGAAAAATGTTAGTACATATTGTTGTGATATTAAAATAAGTGAAATTTAGATGAAACGAAGGAGGATAAACTCTTGTTAGAAATTACTACAAACGAAAGTGAAGCAGTTGCAAAAATTATAGTTGTAGGTGTTGGTGGAGCAGGAAACAACGCCGTAAACAGAATGATAGATGAAAACATCGGTGGTGTTGAGTTCATATCTGTTAACTCAGATGCACAGGTGCTTAAGAGAAGCAAGGCACCTACTACACTACAGATTGGTGAAAAAATTACAAAAGGTCTTGGAGCAGGAGCTAAACCTGAAGTTGGTGAAGCAGCTGCAGAAGAGAACGTAGAAGAACTTGCACAGTTACTTAAAGGTGCCGACATGGTATTTGTAACGTGTGGTATGGGAGGCGGAACAGGAACAGGAGCAGCTCCTGTTGTTGCACGTGTTGCTAAGGAGCAGGGAGCTCTTACAGTAGGTGTAGTTACAAAGCCTTTCAGATTTGAGGCTAAGACACGTATGAACAATGCTCTTGCAGGAATCGAAAGATTAAAGGAAAACGTTGATACACTTATCGTTATTCCAAATGATAAATTATTAGAAATTGTTGATAAGAGAACTACAATGCCTGAAGCATTAAAGAAGGCAGATGAAGTATTACAGCAGTCAGTACAGGGTATTACAGATTTAATTAATGTTCCCGCATTAATTAACTTAGACTTTGCCGATGTACAGACAGTTATGAGAGATGCAGGAATTGCACATATCGGTATTGGTGAGGCAAGTGGTGATGAGAAGGCATCAGAAGCTGTACAGCAGGCTGTTACATCTCCATTACTTGAAACATCAATTAACGGAGCTAAGAATGTTATTATTAACATTACCGGTGACGTTAGTCTTTTTGAAGCAAATGAAGCTGCAAGTTATGTACAGGAATTAGCAGGAGAAGATGCTAATATTATATTTGGTGTAAGATATGAAGATACATATCCGGATGAATGCTCTATTACAGTTATGGCTACAGGTATTGGAGAGCCGGCTGCAGCAAAGGCATCACCATTTGGTATGGGAGCAGCTAAGAAGTCATTTAGTTACAATGCTACACCTTCATCAGCAGCACCAAAGAATGACTTTACAAGAAAATCACCTGTTTCACATGCACAGGGAACAGTTGAAGAAAAGCCAATTAAGATTCCTGAATTTTTACAGAACAAATAATTAATAATATGGAAATAAAAAATGGAGTTATCTTTAAGATAGCTCCATTTTAAAAATGAGTATGAAAAGTTTATAAAGTAACATTACTTCCCTGTTTCAAATCAATCTGGTCAAATTTACGATTAATATAGTTAAGAACCATCTTCTTGTTACCACTCCATTCAGGGGCAATAAGAAGTGATTTAGGTCCGTCTCCGGTTATTCTGTGAATAACCACATTAGGTGGGATATACGTGATACACTTGGCTAAAATATCTGTATATTCTTCAAGAGATAATACAGAAAACTTATTTAAGTAATAATCATTAGCCAATGCAGTATCTTTTAATACATGTAAAAGCTGTAATTTTATACCGGAAATATTTTTAGAACAGGCATATTTTACGGTATTTATCATATCCTTTTCTGTTTCATTAGGAAGCCCTAATATTATATGAACAATAACATCTACACTGATTCGGTTAAGCTTGTCTACTGCACTATCAAAAACATCCAGGGTGTATCCCCGGTTAATATAGCGGGCAGTTTCTTCATTACTGGTTTGAAACCCTAATTCTATCCACACTGGTTTGATTTTATTTAATTCGTCTAATAATTCCAAAACCTCATTAGGAAGGCAGTCAGGTCTTGTGCCAATGGACAATGCTACAATATCAGGGTGATTTATGGCTTCAGTAAAGATTTTTCTTAAGTAGGAAACTTCACCGTAAGTGTTGGTAAAAGACTGAAAATAGGCAATAAATTTGCCGTTCTTAATTTTGTCAGATACCCTTTTTTTAGCATCTTCAATTTGATTAGTGATAGTTTCATGGCAGGAGGAGGCAAATTCACCTGAACCTCCGTTACTACAGAAGATACAACCGCCATAACTGATTTTTCCGTCTCTGTTAGGGCAGGAAAGCCCTGAGGAAAGGGAAAGTTTATATACTTTACATCCGTATTTATTTTTTAAATATGAATTAAGGGAATAATAGTGCATAATTTGTAATCTCCAGACATAAAAAAAGCGGAGACGAAGGGATTCGAACCCTTGTACCAGAGTAAACTGATAAACTGATTTCGAGTCAGCCCCGTTACGGCCACTTCGGTACGTCTCCGTGTCATAAAGTTTATAACACATTTTTGACATCCTTTCAAGGAAAATAAGAAGTTAAAAGAAGAAAAAAGTAAAAATAGGAGATATTCTAAGGCTTTAATGTATCACGGTTATTGACTATGATTGAAAATTGTTTTAATATAATAAAGATTGTGTATATAAATACATCTCAGGATGTGGGTATAGATATAAGGAGGAAATCAACATGGGAATGACTATGACTCAGAAGATTCTTGCAAAGCATGCAGGACTCGATGAAGTTAAAGCAGGACAGTTAATTGAAGCCGATTTGGATTTGGTTTTAGGTAATGATGTAACTGCCCCTGTAGCTATTGGTGAAATGAAAAAAATGGATGTGGATTGTGTATTTTGCAAGGATAAAATTGCATTAGTACCTGACCATTTCACACCCAATAAGGATATAAAATCAGCAGAGCTTTACAAATGTGTAAAGGATTTTGCAGAAGAAAATGACATAACAAATTACTTTGAAACAGGTCGTGTGGGAATAGAACATGCCTTACTTCCTGAAAAAGGATTAGTAGTAGCAGGAGATGTGGTAATCGGTGCTGATTCACATACCTGTACATATGGAGCTCTTGGAGCTTTTTCAACTGGTGTTGGAAGTACGGATATGGCAGCCGGAATGGCAACAGGAAAGGCATGGTTTAAGGTACCTTCAGCCATTAAATTTAACTTAGTTGGAAAGCCTGGAAAATGGGTTAGTGGAAAGGATGTTATTCTTCACATTATCGGTATGATAGGTGTAGACGGAGCATTATACCGTTCAATGGAATTTATGGGAGAAGGGGTTAAATACCTTTCGATGGATGACAGATTTGCCATGACTAACATGGCTATTGAAGCAGGTGGAAAAAACGGAATATTTATTGTAGATGATTTAACCCGTGAATATATGAAGAAACATTCTACAAAGGAATTTACTGAATATACTCCTGATGAAGATGCAGTATATGATGAAGAATATACTATTGATTTAAGTGAATTAAAGCCAACAGTAGCATTTCCTCATCTTCCTGAAAATACAAGAACAATTGACAACGTGGGAGAAGTTAAGGTGGATCAGGTTGTTATCGGTTCATGTACCAACGGTAGAATTGAAGATATGAGAATTGCAGCAAAGATTCTTGATGGCAGAGAAGTTAAAAAGGGTGTAAGATGTATTATATTCCCGGCAACTCAGGCTGTTTATTTACAGTGTATAGAAGAAGGTCTTGCTTCAATATTTATAAAGGCAGGCTGTGCCCTTAGCACTCCTACATGTGGACCTTGTCTTGGTGGACATATGGGTATTCTTGCAAAGGGTGAAAGAGCCATTGCTACAACAAACAGAAACTTTGTAGGCCGTATGGGTGATCCTGAATCAGAGGTTTATCTTGCAAGTCCTGCCGTAGCAGCAGCAAGTGCCGTAACAGGTAAAATTTCAGGACCTGAAGAGTTAGGATTATAGGAGGTAGCACATGAAAGCAGAAGGAAGAGTATTTAAATTTGGAAGTAATGTTGATACAGATGTTATTATTCCGGCAAGATATCTTAACGTTCCGGACCCGGAAGAACTGGCAAAACATTGTATGGAAGATATAGACAGGGAATTTGTAAATAAAGTAAATAAAGGTGATATTATTGTAGCAGACAAAAACTTTGGCTGCGGTTCCTCAAGAGAGCATGCACCAATAGCTATTAAGGCTGCCGGTGTAAGCTGTGTTATTGCAGAAACCTTTGCAAGGATTTTTTACAGAAATGCAATTAATATCGGACTTCCTATTATTGAGTGTCCTGAGGCAGCAAAAGGAATTGCCGATGGAGATGAAGTAGAGGTAGATTTTGACAGCGGAAAAATATATAATAAAACAAAAGGTGAAGAATATCAGGGACAGGCATTCCCTGAATTTATGCAAAAGATAATCAGCAGTGGCGGATTAATCAATTACATAAATAACAGATAAGAGAGAGAGGATTGTTTTAATGAAAGAGATACTTTACAAGAGCACAAGAAGTAAAGAAGGAACACTTAAGGCATCAGAGGCTATATTAAAGGGTTTAGCAGATGACGGCGGATTATTTGTTCCATTGGAAATACCGAAGTTAGATGTTTCAGTGGAAGAATTATCTAAAATGACATATCAGCAGGTAGCATATGAAGTTATGAAGTTATACTTCACTGACTTTACTGAAGAGGAACTTAAGTATTGCATCAACAATGCATATGACTCAAAGTTTGATACAGAAGAAATTGCACCTTTAGCAGAAGTTCAGGGAACATATTATCTGGAATTATTCCATGGAAAAACAATTGCATTTAAGGATATGGCATTGTCTATTCTCCCATATCTGCTTACAACATCAGCAAAGAAGAATAACGTAAAAAATGAAATAGTTATTCTTACAGCTACATCAGGTGACACGGGAAAAGCTGCCATGGCAGGATTTGCAGATGTGCCGGGAACAAGAATTATAGTATTTTATCCTGATGGCGGAGTCAGCCCTATTCAGGAAAAACAGATGGTTACACAAAAGGGTGACAATACTTACGTTGTTGCCATAAAAGGTAACTTTGATCAGGCACAAAGCGGTGTTAAGGCAATCTTTGGAGACAAGGAACTTGCAGCAGAAATGGATAAGAGAGGATATCAGTTCTCATCAGCTAATTCAATTAATATTGGAAGACTTGTGCCACAGGTTGCATATTATGTATATGCATATGCTAAGTTATATGCTGAAGGAAAGTTAGCTAAAGACCAGAAAATGAATGTTGTGGTTCCTACAGGTAACTTTGGAAATATTTTAGCTGCATATTATGCAAAGAATATGGGACTTCCAATAGCAAAACTTATTTGTGCTTCAAATGAAAATAAAGTATTGTTTGATTTCTTTAAAACAGGAGAATACGATAAAAACAGAGAATTTATTCTTACAACATCACCTTCAATGGACATTCTTATTTCCAGCAACCTTGAAAGATTAATTTATAAGATTGCAGGAAATGATGCTGATAAGAATAATGAATTAATGAACAGTCTTAAGGTAAACGGAAAATATGACATTACTGATGACATGAAAAAGCAGTTAGATGATTTCTATGGAAATTATGCGTCAGAAGAGGAAACAGCAGAAACAATCAGAGACACATATGATAAAACAGGTTATATAATGGATACTCATACATCAGTAGCTGCAAGTGTATACAAAAAATACAAGGCAGAAACAAATGATGACACAGTAACCGTTATTGCTTCAACAGCAAGTCCTTTTAAGTTTACAAGAAGTGTTATGGTTGCCATTGATCCTAAGTATGATAGCATGGGCGATTTTGAATTAGTGGATGAATTAAGTAAAATAGGAAATGTAAAAGTTCCTAATGCCATTGAAGAAATAAGAAATGCAGAAGTTCGTCATAACAATTTAGTTGAAGTAGACGGAATGAAGGATATAGTTAAGAAATTTTTAGATTAATTAGAATTTAACTAATAATAAAAGTGTTTAGTCAGACATATACGTTATGCCTGATTAAGCACTTTTTTACGTTTTGTATGGTATATACTTTTCTTTATTTATTTGTTATACTAAACGTTAAGTGCGCAAATTTGCAATGGAAGAGGAAATGTATTATGAATAATTTTTTTGGTATGTTGGCCAGAATGAAATATATAAACCGCTGGGGACTTATGAGAAATACAATAAACGAAAATATTGCAGAGCATAGCCTGGAAGTGGCAATTATTGCTCATTCACTGGCAGTTATAGGAAATACTTATTACAATAAGGATTACAATGCTGAACATATTGCAATGTTGGGAATTATGCATGATACAACAGAAATCATAACAGGAGATTTGCCAACTCCCATAAAATATTATGCACCGGAAATACGGGATGCCTACAAGGAAGTGGAGCATATTGCAGCAAACCAGCTTTTGTCAGAATTACCGGAAAAAATGAGAGGGGCATATAAGAACATATTAATTGAAGAAGAAAATGATGATTGGAAAATTGTTAAGGCGGCAGATAAGCTGTCAGCATATATTAAGTGTTTAGAAGAAAAAAATATGGGAAACAGCGATTTCCAAAAGGCAGAGGAAACCATTAAAAAGTATTTAGAGGATATGAATATGGAGGAAGTGAATAAATTTATGAAGGAATTTCTTCCCTCATATAACAGGACATTAGATGAGATTAACTAGATAGAGGAATTAAATGGGAAAATCAGTATTTATTGCGGAAAAGCCAAGTGTTGCGGCGGAATTCGCAAAGGCATTAAAGCTTAACACTTCAAGGCGGGACGGATATATGGAAAGTGAAAATGCCATTGTAACATGGTGCGTCGGTCATTTAGTGACTATGAGCTATCCGGAAGTGTATGATGAAAAATATAAAAAATGGAATTTAAAGGATTTGCCATTCATTCCTGAAGGTGAATGGAAATACGAAGTTATACCGTCAGTAAAAAAGCAGTTTAAAATTGTAAAGGATATTTTAAATAGAGATGATGTGGAAACTATTTATGTGTGTACCGACTCGGGACGTGAAGGGGAGTACATATACAGATTAGTTGCCCAGGAAGCAGGGGTAAAAAATAAAAAGGAAAAGCGTGTGTGGATAGATTCCCAGACAGAGGAGGAAATTCTCAGAGGAATAAGGGAAGCAAAGGATTTAAGTGAATATAATAATCTTTCAGATGCAGCATATTTAAGAGCAAAGGAAGATTATCTTATGGGAATTAATTTTTCAAGGCTTTTAACCCTTAAATATGGAAATTCCATTCAAAATTATTTAAAAGACGGATGGAAGTCCATAAATGTAGGACGGGTTATGACCTGTGTCCTTGGAATGATTTGCAACAGGGAAAGAGAAATAAGAAGCTTTGTAAAAACCCCTTTTTACCGTGTTTTAGCAGCTACTGATATAGGTGGAAGAAAAATTGACACTGAATGGAAGGCGGTAGAGGGCTCAAAATTTTTTGAAACACCTTATTTGTATAAGGAAAACGGGTTTAAGGAAAAGCCGGTAGCAGAGGCTTTAATTAATGCTTTAGAAAGAAACAGCACTAATAATGAAGGCAATGCTTATCCTTTGGAAATGACTGTAAAATCCATTACCATGAAGGAGGAAAAAAAGCAGGCACCGTTACTTTATAATCTGGCTGAGTTGCAGAATGACTGCTCAAAAATGTTTAAAATAAGCCCTGATGAAACTCTTAACGTGGTTCAGGAATTATATGAAAATAAGCTGGTAACTTATCCAAGAACCGATGCCAGAGTGTTATCTACGGCAGTGGCAAAGGAGATACATAAAAATATAGGAGGATTGCAGAATTATTCTCCATGTGGACACTTTGCCGTTAATATATTAAAGGCAGCATCTTATAAGGGCATTGAAAAGACAAAATATGTGGATGACAGAAAAATTACAGACCATTATGCCATAATACCAACGGGACAGGGACTTAATGGTTTGCAGAAGCAAAAGCCTATAAATCAAAAGGTTTATATGGTTATTGTAAGGAGATTCCTTAGCATATTTTATCCCCCTGCCATTTACAAAAAAGCATCTCTTATAGGTATAATGCCGGCAACCTACAGGGATGAAACTACAACAACGGAACAGTTTAGCTCTAATTTTAAAATCCTTGTAAATAAGGGATATCTGGAAATAGCAGGTGTGCCGAAGGAAAAGAAAAAAAGTGCAAAACAGGAAGATGTGGAAGGTACAGATGAAGAAAACAGTGAAAATTCCGAATTAAGTTTGGATGAAGATTTCTTTAATCTTTTGCATAATATAAAAAAAGGTGATAAAATCCCAGTATCGGGAACAGAGATAAAGGAGGGTGAAACTTCACCTCCTAAAAGATATACGTCAGGTTCACTTATTCTGGCAATGGAAAATGCCGGACAGCTTATTGAGGACGAAGACCTGAGAGCGCAAATTAAAGGGTCGGGAATTGGAACCAGTGCCACAAGGGCTGAAATTATTAAGAAACTGGTAAATATCAAATATTTATCTCTAAATAAAAAAACACAGGTTATTACACCTACCCAGTTAGGTGAAATGATATTTGGTGTGGTACATGGCTCCATTAAGTCATTACTAAACCCGGAATTAACCGCCAGTTGGGAATTAGGACTTACTCAGGTGGCAGAAGGCAAAATAACCTCAGATGAGTATATGCATAAGTTAAATGAATTTATAAGAGGCAGATTTAACAATGTAATAAATTTAAACAACTCAGGACAAATGACAGGTTATTACAACTACGTAGCGCAGTTTTATAGGAGGAAGAAATAATGTGTGGTATTGTTGGATATGTAGGGGAAAGAGATTGTACTGAAGTGCTTTTAGATGCATTATCAAAGCTTGAGTACCGTGGATATGATTCAGCAGGAATTGCGGTTTTTGAAAAGGACCGTATAATGGTTGAAAAATCAAAAGGTGAATTAAAGAATCTTAGAGAAAAAATAAATAAAGAACATAAACCGGATGGTCATTGCGGAATTGGTCATACAAGATGGGCAACTCACGGCGAACCGTCAGATATTAACTCTCATCCTCATGGAAGTAAGAGAGTATCAATAGTTCACAATGGAATTATTGAAAATTATAAAGATATAAAGAATTTCCTGATTGGAAAGGGTTATACATTTATAAGTGAAACAGACACTGAAACAGTTGCAAAATTATTGGATTACTATTATGAAGGTGATCCGGTGGAAGCTATTATTAAGACATTAAATGATATTAGAGGGGCTTATGCTCTTGGAATACTTTTTAAGGATTTTCCAGATAGAATTTTTGCAGTAAGAAAGGATAGCCCTCTTATTATAGGTGTAGGCGAAGAAGAGAATTTTATAGCTTCTGACGTTCCTGCAATTTTAAAATACACAAGAAAATACTATCTTTTAGAAGAAAATGAAATAGCAACCATTAAGTCAGACAGAATTGAATTTTGTAATATTCACAGAGAACCTATTACTAAGGAAGTGCAGGTTTCAAATTTGGATATGGATGCAGCTGAAAAAGGCGGATATGAGCATTTTATGCTTAAGGAAATACATGAACAGCCAACAGCGGTAAAAACTACAATTTCCCCAAGAATTAACAACGGAATGCCTGATTTATCAGAATGTGGTCTTACACCGGAAATGCTTAAGAATTACAGAAAATTCTTTATTGTGGCATGTGGAACAGCAATGCATGCAGGAATGGTAGGAAAATATGTAATTGAGAAGTTGGCAAGAACGGAAGTTACAGTTGATATTGCATCAGAGTTCAGATACAGAGATCCTATTGTGACAAGTGAAGACTTAGTTATTGTTATTTCCCAGTCAGGAGAGACTGCAGATACCAAGGCAGCCCTTCATTTAGCCCATGAAAAAGGTGCAAAGGTGTTAGCTGTGGTAAATGTTAAAGGTTCATCCATAGCAAGAGAGGCAGACATGGTTTTATATACTCATGCAGGACCGGAGATTTCTGTTGCATCAACTAAGGCATTTTCAGTTCAGATGGCAGTAATGTATCTGTTAGCATATGAAATGGCATGTGCTAAGGGAACAATAACAGAAGAGGAATGCAGAAGACTCACAGCAGAATTACAGAAAATTCCTGAAATGATTGAGAAAACAATGGAATGTGAAGACAGGTGCAAGTATGTTGCCAGCAAGCTTATAACAGCAACCAGCCTTCTTTATATCGGAAGAGGACTTGACTATACTCTTAGTATGGAAGGTTCACTTAAATTAAAGGAAATATCATACATTCATTCAGAAAGCTATGCAGCGGGAGAATTAAAGCATGGAACTATTTCCTTAGTTACAGATGGAATGCCGGTTATTGGTGTGGCAACCCAGTCAGACTTACTGGAAAAGACTGTAAGCAATATTATGGAAGTTAAATCAAGAGGCGCCTTTACCATAACAGTATGCAAGGAAGGTACAGAATTTAGTGAAGGGGTTATGGATGAGGTTATAGAAGTCCCTGTCTTAGAGGACATATTAATGCCTCTTATTACGGTTATTCCTCTTCAGTTAGTGGCTTATTACACTACAGTATTAAAGGGACTTAATGTTGACAAACCAAGAAACCTTGCAAAATCAGTTACAGTTGAGTAATTACCGGTGTTATAACATCATAGAATAAACTGCAGCTGTAAGCAGTTTGGAGAGAAGGATAATATGTATAAAATAAAGGATTTATATGATTTAAATGAAACTATAGCAGCAGAACTTTTTGAAGGAAAGGAATATCCATGGGAAGTGTTAGCTGATATTGGTGATTTTATTTTAAAACTGGGTGATAAATTACCAAAGGATGAATTTACCAAAAAAGGTGACAATATCTGGATTCACAAGTCAGTTACCATAGCACCTACGGCAACTCTTAACGGACCTTTGATAATTGATGAAGGAACAGAGGTAAGACCGGGAGCTTTTATCAGAGGAAAGGCTATTGTTGGAAAAAAATGCGTAGTAGGTAATTCTACAGAGCTTAAGAATGTTGTATTATTTAATACTGTTCAGGTGCCACATTATAATTATGTAGGTGACAGTATTTTAGGTACTCACTCTCATATGGGAGCAGGCTCCATTACATCTAATGTAAAGTCTGATAAAACCCTTGTGGTAGTAAAAGACGGTGATGAAAGAATTGAAACCGGACTTAAAAAGTTTGGTGCCATGCTGGGAGATTATGTTGAAGTAGGATGTAATTCCGTACTTAATCCAGGAACAATGATAGGAAGACATACGAATGTTTATCCGTTGTCATGTGTAAGAGGAGTTATACCTGAAAATAGCATTTTCAAAAATAAGGATGAAATAGTATCTAAAAAATAGTCACGGAAATTTGCGAATTTACACATAATTTGGAAATGAAAATATATTGCAAAAAATGGTTTCATAACTTATAATATAGTTACCTGAGATGCTCGTAGGTCCTGTATATTTTGAACCTACAGTTTGATTAAAGGGATTCCTATATCTCTAAGGGGATGACATGCCTCGTTATTTAGTGGACTTCAGAACTTTAGATGCGGTTGCCCACCTGGCATTTGCTAGGACTCAAAACGCAGGAAGGGCATTTCGGGTATACATAACAAACATAGGAAAAGCAGTCGGGCAGTTTTTACTGCCCGATTTTTAAAAGTAAGCCGGAAAAGTATAAAACTTCTCCGGCTTACTTTTATGCTGAATAATTTTCTGAGAGTATTAATAGTATGAAACATAGGGACAACATAAATAGGGGGGAGCATGAAAAAGATAATAGTGTTTTTTTCGGTATTTTTTCTTATAACAGCCATTATAACAGGAAAAAAATGCCGGGAAGTAATACAAAAAATAGATACAATTTCCACTGAAAATACCACAAATATTCTGATTAAAGAAGCAACAACGGAAGACAAAAAGAAAACAGGTATAAAACAGTTTCAAAAGGTAAGGATTGTAATAATGAGTAACAATTATACATCAATTTATCATTCAAGCCTAACACTAAAAGGAGACAATCTAAAGGTTTATTACGGTAAAAATTTTGCAAAACAAAAAGGCTGCAAAAAAGTTAGTTTAGATGGAGATAGCAGTTATTTTAAAAACAGTGATGTGGTAAAAATTTATGGGAAAACCGGCATCACAATACAGGGGCATAATACTGAAAACGGTTCTCCGGTGTATATGGGGGAATTATATTTATATAGGGAACAAAGCGGAATGGTTGTGGTAAATCAGGTGAATATGGAAAATTATATTGCGGCAGTTATATCCAGTGAGATAGGAGAGGAATCTCCATTAGAGGCATTAAAGGCACAGGCTGTGTGTGCAAGAAATTTTATTATGAAATCTAAGGCTTTAAAATATGAAAAGTATAAGGCAAATGCTGATGACAGTACTGATTTTCAGGTGTACAACAGAATAAAGCCGGGAAAAAACAGCAAAAAGGCGGCAGAAGAAACTAAGGGAGTAGTAATGACTTACAAAAATAAGTTAATAAAGGCTTATTATTTTTCCACATCCTGTGGATATACCACCGACTACAAAATATGGGGTAAGGAGAAGATGAATTATTTAAAGGGGGAAAACTTTACGGAAAATTCCAAAAGAAATGTAAAAAATCAGTGGGAGTTTAAAAAATTTATTAAAAAGAATGTAAAAGGAATTGAAAGCAAATATCCATTTTATAGGTGGAGGGTTTATTATACCAATGAGCAGTTAGAAAATTCCATTTATAACACCACAGGGGTAAATGTGGGAAATATAAGCCGTATTGAAGTAAATGAGAGAGGTGCCGGGGGAATTGCTTCCCAGATTACCGTATACGGTGACAAAAGACAGATTGTTATGCAAAATCAAAATGAAATAAGAAAGGCGTTATGCTCATGTTACGGAAAAATCAAATTATGTGATGATACCACAAGAGCTGGAATGACTATGTTGCCTAGCGCATTTATTCTGTTGGAAAAGGAAAAGGGAGGCTATACCATATATGGTGGTGGCTTTGGTCATGGCAGTGGAATGAGTCAGAATGGAGCCATGGAAATGGCAAAGTCAGGAAAAAATTATAAAGACATCCTAAAAAGCTATTATCATGGCATTGAAATAAAGAATGCTAATTAGGATTACTTTTGAACTTTTTCATAGTAAAATGCCTCTGTTTCAGGATGAAGAAGCTTATTTATTTCTGCACCGATAAATAAAATATAGATACAGAAATATATCCAAAGCATTATAATAATAAATGCCGTAAGACTTCCGTACATATAGGACATATTCGAAAAATTATCAATGTAAATAGAAAATACATATGAAAAAATCATCCATCCAAGGGCAGAAAAAAGAGCTCCCGGTATACATTTTTTTATTGTTGTAAGCCTGAAGTTAGTTATTTTATACAGTATAATGAAAAATCCCGATAAAATAACAAAAGAAATAAGATATCTTAATATAAGAGTAAGTATTGTAACATTCTCCAGTATTGGAATAAAGGACAAAAGAAGATTAAATATCCTGTTACCAAATACCAAAAGAACCATGGTTACAATAATTGCCAGTAAAAATAAAATAGTATAGAGCATAGAAATAAAACGTGATATTAAATAGTTCCTATCACGGTGAATTTTACTGATTTCATATAAACCAAACATTACTGAAAGAACCCCCTTAGAGGCAGACCATACTGCGGCAATAGCCACAATGGAAAGCAACGTTCCTGATACATGGGTATACAGCTCACCAATAATCTGAATGAGAAGGGGCTTAATAACATCCGGTGAATAACTGTTGATAATCCTTATAAGGGCATTTTTGTCTAAACTTGTCATACCAACTACGTTTAAAAACAAAAGTAAAAAAGGAAATAGTGACAAGGTAATGAAAAATGATGCCTGGGCGGTATATATTCCAACTCTGTCTTTTCCCATTCTATAAAAAAATCCATATATATTCAGGGCAAAATTCATAATTTTTTTCATCTTAATCTCCGTTTATATAAAGTATATGCATTAGTATAACATTTTTTTCCGGGATGGCAAATATGTACAGGGAAAACAAATTATGATAGGATAATGTTATTATGGATTCAGGAAGAGGAGGCTTTGTGAAAAGTAGTAGGGAAACAATTATAAAAAGCATAATATGTGTAGCATTGGTATGTGCAATAGGAATTGTAAGATTAAACCTATAGATAATTTTCAAACTTGACAGTAATATTTTTGTATGTTAAAATCTGAATGTTGTAAAGGCAATGAATGTGTAAGTAGACAGCTGTTTTCTTTAAGAGAGAGAGACTCACCGGCTGAAAGGTCTCTTAAGTTCAGACAGTGGTTGAATTTCCCACAGGAGCCGCACTTATGAACGGATTCCTTAGTAGTTTGTGACGTGAGAGGCGCGTTAAGCATAAATGAGAGTTTACGGATATTATTCGTGAGAATATGGGTGGTACCGCGGAAGTGTATATTTCGTCCCTGCATCGTATGATGCAGGGACTTTTTGCGTTAGCAATAAAGAAAATTATTTATTAAAATAAAGATGAAAGGACATGTAACATGAAGGAGAGATTAGAAGCAATTAAAGAGGAAACAATTGCAAAAATCAAAAATGCCGAAGATTTAAATATTCTTAATGACATAAGAGTAGAAATCCTTGGAAAGAAGGGACAACTGACAGAAGTTCTTAAGGGAATGAAGGATGTTGCTCCGGAAGACAGACCAAAGGTAGGTCAGATGGTTAATGATACAAGAAAAGCCATTGAGGAAAAAATGGAGGAAGTTAAAGCCCAGTTACAGGATAAGGCAAGAGAAGCAAAACTTAAGGCAGAGGTTATTGATGTTACACTTCCTGCTAAAAAGAACAAAATAGGACATAAGCATCCTAACACATTGGCATTAGAGGAATTGCAGCGTATATTTGTGGGAATGGGATACGAAGTGGTAGAAGGTCCTGAAGTGGAATACGACTATTACAACTTTGAGGCACTTAATATACCGGCAAATCATCCGGCTAAAGATGAACAGGATACATTTTATATTAATAAAAATATCGTTCTTAGAACCCAGACTTCATCAGTTCAGGCAAGAGTAATGGAGAAAACACAGCCGCCTATCAGAATTATTTCACCAGGCAGGGTTTTCCGTTCAGATCAGGTAGATGCAACACATTCACCATCATTCCATCAGGTTGAAGGTCTTGCAATTGACAAAAACATTAACTTTGCAGATTTAAAGGGAACGTTACAGGAATTTGCCAAGGAGTTGTTTGGACCTGATACAAAGACTAAATTCAGACCTCATCACTTCCCGTTTACGGAGCCAAGTGCAGAAATGGATGTTTCATGCTTTAAATGTGGAGGAAAGGGATGCAGATTCTGTAAAGGCGAAGGCTGGATTGAAATTTTAGGATGTGGTATGGTACATCCTCACGTACTTGAAATGTGTGGAATTGATCCTGAAAAATATCAGGGATTTGCATTTGGAGTAGGATTAGAGAGAATAGCATTGTTAAAATATGAAATAGATGATATGAGACTGTTATACGAAAACGATGACCGTTTCTTAAATCAGTTCTAAAGGAAAGGAGTTTACAATAATGAATACACCATTATCTTGGATAAAAGCATATGTTCCTGAACTTGAATGCAGCGATCAGGAATATATGGATGCAATGACTTTATCAGGAACAAAATGTGAAGGCTACGAGAGATTAGATGCTGATCTTGACAAAATCGTTGTAGGACAGATTGAAAAAATAGAAAGACATCCGGATGCAGATAAGTTAGTTATTTGTCAGGTAAATATAGGAACAGAAACTATTCAGATAGTTACAGGAGCACCAAATGTTGAAGAAGGTCAGAAGGTTCCTGTAGTTTTAGATGGAGGAAGAGTTGCCGGAGGACATGACGGCTCAAGAACACCGGGAGGAATTAAGATTAAGAAGGGCAAGCTTAGAGGAATAGAATCCTGTGGTATGATGTGCTCTATTGAAGAGTTAGGCTCATCAAGGGATTATTATCCAAAGGCACCTGAAAACGGTATATATGTATTTGATGATGATGTGGAAGTAGGGGCTGATGCTGTAGAAGTGTTAGGTCTTCACGATACAGTATTTGAATACGAAATCACGTCTAACAGAGTTGACTGTTACAGTGTAATGGGTATTGCAAGGGAAGCAGCAGCTACATTTAAAAAGCCTTTTGTGGCACCGAAAACAGCTCCTGTGGGAAAAGACGGAGATGTAAATGATTACATTTCAGTTGAAATTAAAGATAGGGATTTATGTAAAAGATATTGTGCAAAGGTAGTAAAAAATGTAAAAATAGCTCCGTCACCGGAATGGATGCAGAGACGTCTTGCAAAAATGGGTATCAGACCTATTAACAATCTTGTAGATATTACAAATTATGTAATGGAAGAGTTTGGACAGCCAATGCATGCTTATGACTTATCAACAATAGCAGGAAATAAAATTGTTGTAAGACGTGCAAATGATGGAGAAACATTTGAAACATTAGATGGTCAGGAAAGAAAATTAGACAGCGAAATGCTTATGATTTGCGATGGTGAAAAGCCTGTAGGCTTAGCAGGAATCATGGGTGGAGAAAATTCAAAAATAAATGATGATGTTAAGGATATGCTTTTTGAGGCAGCATGTTTTGATGGCACCAACATCCGTCTTTCATCAAAGAGAGTAGGACTTAGAACTGATGCATCAGGAAAGTTTGAAAAGGGACTTGACCCTAATAATGCAGAGGATGCAATTAACAGAGCATGTGAACTTATTGAAGAGTTAGGTGCCGGTGAGGTTGTTGCAGGTATGGTAGATGTATATCCTGAAAAGAAGGAGGAACATACTATTAAATTTGATCCTGATTATGTAAATAAACTTATTGGATTTAACCTTACAGAGGAGCAGATGGTAAGTTATTTCCCTGCTCTTGAGCTGAAATATGATGCTGCAACTAAGACAATTACGGTACCTACATTCAGACAGGATTTAATTGGTATGTGCGATATTGCTGAAGAAGTGGCAAGATTTTACGGATATGCCAACATTCCTACAGCACTTCCAAGTGGAGAGGCAACAGCAGGAAAATTATCCTATAAATTAAGAATAGATGAAATTGCAAGAAGAGTAGCTCTTTACTGTGGTTTTTCACAGGGAATGTCATATTCATTTGAAAGCCCGAAGGTTTATGACAAATTGCTACTTCCTATGGATTCTGATATGAGAAAGTCCATTGTTATTTCAAATCCTTTAGGAGAAGATTTCAGTGTTATGAGAACATCATCTCTTGGAGGTATGCTTACATCATTAGCTACAAACTACAACAGAAGAAACAAAGACGTAAGACTTTTTGAAATGGGAAATATTTATCTTCCTAAAGCTTTACCACTTACAGAGCTTCCTGATGAAAGAATGCAGTTTACATTAGGATTTTATGGTGATGGTGATTTCTTTACAATGAAAGGTGTTGTGGAAGAATTTTTAGAGCAGGTAGGAATGAAGGACAGAGTACACTATGATGCTGATGCAGGTAAATCATTCCTTCATCCGGGACGTCAGGCTAACATAGTTTATGACGGAAATGTTATTGGATATTTAGGAGAAGTTCATCCTACAGTATGTGAAAATTATGACATGAAAACAAGAGCATATATTGCAGTTATTGACATGCCATATGTATATGAAATGTCTTCATTTGATAAGAAATATGAGGGCATTGCCAAATTCCCTGCTGTCACAAGAGATATTTCAATGGTAGTTCCAAAGAATATTTTAGTGGGACAGATAGAGGAAGTTATTGAAAAGAGCGGCGGAAAGAATCTTGAAAGCTACAGTCTCTTTGACATATATGAAGGTGACCAGATTGAAGAAGGATTCAAGTCAGTTGCTTATTCAATAGTATTTAGGGCAAAGGACAGAACATTAGAGGAAAATGATGTTTCAAGTGCAATGAAGAAGATTCTTAAAGGACTTGAAGAAATGGGAATCCAGCTTAGAGGATAGAACCTTAAGGGTAAGTTGATTAAGACAGGCATATCATAAGTGGTGAAAACTACAATGGTATGTCTGTTTTTATAAGAATCTAAAAAATAGAAGGGGAAAATGTGAAAAAACACCATTATATTTAGCTTATGAAACAGATAAACTTCTTTAGTATTTTACAAAGCTTAAAAGATATTGTAAACTAGTAGGCGGACAATAAAACAAGAGGTGATAAAAGTGAAGTTTGTGATACAGCGTGTAACTGATGCTAGGGTTTCCGTAGATGGAAAAGTAGTTGGCAAAATAGGAAAAGGATTTATGGTTCTTATAGGAATTGCCGGTACGGACACTGTGGAAATTGCTGATAAAATGATTAAAAAACTAATTGGAATGAGAATTTTTGAAGATGAAAATGGCAAAACCAATTTAGCTTTAAAGGACGTAGGTGGAGAGCTGCTTCTTATTTCACAGTTTACTTTATATAGTGATTGTAAAAAAGGTAACAGACCTTCATTTGTAAACGCCGGTGCACCGGATATGGCAGATGAAATGTACCAATATATTATATCACAGTGCAAAAAAGAAATAGATGTAGTTGAAAAGGGAATATTTGGAGCGGATATGAAGGTAAGCCTTGTAAATGACGGACCTTTTACCATTGTGTTAGATAGTGATGAAATAATAAAGAACAAATAGAAAAGAGGATATATTATGTGTAGCGAAAATAAAATGAGTTTACATGATTATTATTATGATTTGCCTGAGGAGTTAATTGCTCAGGATCCTTTAGAGGATAGAAGCAGTTCCAGACTTATGGTACTTGATAAGGAAACAGGGAATGTGGAGCATCACGTATTTAAGGAAATAATAGATTATTTAAATCCGGGAGACTGCCTTGTTATAAATGATACAAAGGTTTTGCCTGCAAGATTGTATGGAAACAAAGTAGGAACAGACGCAAAAATCGAAGTTCTTCTTTTAAAGAGGCGTGAAAAGGATGTGTGGGAAACTTTAGTTAAGCCCGGCAAAAAATGTAAGCCGGGAACTGTTATTAACTTTGGCGACGGCATTCTTACAGGAGAAGTTATTGATGTAGTTGAGGAAGGAAACCGACTTATTAAGTTTAATTATGAGGGAATATTTGAGGAAGTATTAGACAGGTTAGGTGAAATGCCTCTTCCACCATATATTACCCACAAACTTAAAGATAAAAGCAGATACCAGACGGTATATGCCAAGTATGAAGGCTCAGCGGCAGCACCAACGGCGGGACTTCATTTTACTAAGGAATTATTAGAAAAAATCAGGGAAAAGGGTGTTAAAATTGCCCACGTTACCCTTCATGTGGGACTGGGAACTTTCAGACCGGTAAAGGTTGACAATATTTTGGAACATCATATGCATTCAGAGTTTTATATGGTGGATGAAGAAGATGCTAATCTCATTAATACATGTAAAGAAAATGGTGGACGCATTATTTCAGTTGGAACTACCAGTACCAGAACATTAGAAACAGTAACAGATGAAAATGGAGTGGTACATGAAGGTAGTGGATGGACACAGATTTTCATTTATCCGGGATATAAGTTTAAGGCAATTGATTGTCTTATTACCAATTTCCATTTGCCTGAATCAACACTTATTATGTTAGTGTCAGCTTTAGCCGGTAGGGAAAAGGTACTTAATGCTTATGAAATTGCAGTTAAGGAAAAATACAGATTTTTCAGCTTTGGCGATGCTATGTTTATAAAATAGGATGAATGGGAGAAAACCGGTTGGATACTTATGAGGTAAAAAGAATTAAGGATAAAAGAAACATTGATGTTGTGGTTCCCGGCTCAAAAAGCATTACAAACCGTGCACTTATGTTGGCAGCTTTATCACAGGGAAAATGCAGACTTAAAGGGGTGCTGTTTAGTGATGATTCCAGGGCGTTTTTAGATTGTCTTGTAAGCTTAGGATTTGACGTTAATATTAATGAATCTGAAAAACAGGTAATTATACAAGGGGAAAATGGAAATATTCCCAATAAAAATGCATGTATAAATGTACGAAGTGCAGGAACTGCCGCAAGATTTATGACTGTTTTGTTAGCAGTGGCAGGTGGAAATTATACTCTTAATTCTTCTGAACAGATGAAGAAACGTCCTATGGAAGAATTAATTAATGTTTTAAGACAGTGTGGTGTAACTATTAATTGTCTTGAAAAAGAAGGTCATTTTCCTTTTGAAATTCATTCTAAGGGAATAAAAAACACAAAGGTTGAAATAGATACTACCAAAAGCAGTCAGTATGCCAGCGGATTAATGATGGCAGGCGTTATAAACGGGTTAACAGTTACTCTTACAGGCTCCAGAACCAAGGGTGCTTACATTAAAATAACTGAAAACTTAATGAGACAGTTTGGAATTAAGTATTTAAGAACCGATGATACATATGTGATAGAAAATGTCGGATTTATCTGTAGCGATTACTATATTGAACCTGATATGTCAGCAGCATGTTATTTTTACGCCATGGCAGCTATTTTAAAGACAAAAGCAAGAGTTTATCAGATACATTTAGATTCCATGCAGGGAGATGTGAAATTTTTAAAGGTGTTAGAAAACTTAGGATGTATTGTAGCGGAATCTGAAGAAGGTGTAATTATTGACGGAAGTCAGATTAAAGAATATTCAGGCATAGACATTGATATGTCGGATTTTTCTGACCAGGCACTTACAATGGCAGTGGTGGCAGCCTTTGCCTCAACGCCAACTGTCATTAGAAATATCGGTCATATAAGGGGGCAGGAATCTGACAGGGTAGCAGTTATTGCCAATGAACTGAAAAAGATAGGCTGTGATACGGAAATTATTGAGGTAAACGGCAGAACTGACGTAAAAATAGTGCCGGGAAAATTACACGGCGCAGAAATTGAAACCTACGATGACCACAGGGTAGCCATGAGTTTTTCTCTTATTGGTCTTTTAGTAGAGGGAATAGTTATAAAGAATCCTTTATGTTGTAAAAAAACATTTGAAAATTATTTTGAGGTTCTTGATGAAATTACAAAATAACAAAGATTGGGAAGAAAAGAAAATATGGGTAAATATATTTTATTTGATATGGATGGTGTTTTGGTAAATACCGAACCTATGCATTTTGAAATATGGAAAAAGGTATTTAAGGAAAAAGGAATAGATATTGATTACGAACATTATAAAGGCTGTATCGGTTCTACAAGAAGCTTTTTGTATAACCTTATAAAAGAGGGATATGGAGTGGATGTAAGCGTATATACGGATTTGCCGGAAAGATTTTCCCAGGTTAAGGATGAGATGCTTAAGGAAAAAGGTATTCCGAGAATAGAGGGTGCAGTGGAAACAATAAAATATCTTTATGATAAAGGCTATGAAATGGCAGT